>Ga0116229_10000649_pt1 | contig 48525 bp, 41 predicted proteins | sample S1TSphgellanicum_3_FD_87313 | JGI IMG/M metagenome (GOLD analysis project Ga0116229, IMG submission 87313) | Host-associated microbial communities from peat moss isolated from Minnesota, USA - S1T2_Fc - Sphagnum magellanicum MG | ecosystem: Host-associated > Plants > Peat moss > Unclassified... | reverse complement strand
TTTGGATTTTTTTTTTTATTTTCCTATATTTTTTTGGTTTTGAGTTTTTTTTTTTATTTAAGTTTTTTGTTTTTTTTTTTTTTTTTTTTTTTTTTTTGTGTTAATTTATATGTTAGGTTTTGTGTTTAGTTTTTTTTTAATGTGCTACGCTATTTATTAAAATTTGTGTTTAATTTTTCATTAAATGTTACTTTGTTGATTTAGGATTTTAAGTTTTAATCTTGAAACTTTATGTTTTGTTCTTCATTATCTATTATTTTACTAACTAAATTACAATATTTTGTTACATGTTACTATAGTAGTTTAAGGTTTTAAAAGCGAAACTTTGTGTTATGTTTTCCACTACCTATTATTTTGTTGATTAAACTACAATTACTGTGTTGCTCTTGCAATTTAAGGTTTTAAACACCAAGGTTTTATAATGTTGATGTGATGGTGGATTTGCTTGGTGGTTTGAGGGGATTAAAGTTGTAAAATTCATTTGCATATATGACTAAATGCTCACATGCATTTGTTGATATTCATATTTACGAAATGGGAACTAGGAATGGTGATGGTGATGCATTTTGATATGACTTTTTCAATAAGTTAAATGTTGAAAGGGATGTTAGCAAGGAAGAGATCTTACAAGTTGAAGTAGACACATGAAAATAACTCCTTTAATTTGAGGTGAATCAAAAGTTTTAAATTCCTTGGCACAAAATTACAATGACATGGGCTTTTTATAAATTCAACGTTTCTTTTGCCATGGTTGATTTTTGAAAGTCTTAATGGATGTGTTGTGTCCAGAATATGAGACAACTGCAATGAATATGCATGTTTCTAATGAACCTTTTGTTATCTTAAATCTACATAATACCCAAAGACTTATTGATATTGTTATTGTTTCAATTAATGCCTATCAATTTTTCAAGAAGTGAAAAAACCTTATAGAATATTCCATTGTTGGTTTTTTCACTTTAAAGTCATTTACAAGAAAATTAACCTTATTTAAAAATAATTATTAGATGATTTATGTTTGTATATCACCAAAGGGTATTATTTGTTGAACTTCACCAAAAACATTTGGTTTAAGAAACTAGTATTTGAACAATGTGGGAGGGTTATGTTTTTAAACATACGACATATCTACAATGAAATAATACTTAAGATAGGTAGCATGTACCCTGGCTAACCATCTTGCTAACCATGTCTTTCAAACACTTACTAAAACCACCACAATTACTTCCATGTTTGATCTTTGGATGTCTGAAAGAGGATTTGACAAATTTGTTTTGGTGGTCAATTATATTAATAAAAAGTCAATTCATTGTCACATTACTATAAGGATTTTTGAAGTTTGTGGGACATTAAGAACTATCATGGCTTTGTAATTGAAAGATCTACTTGTTTTGATTTGAGTGAAAAGGTCATAGATGAAAACACCAACTTGAACTCTCACAAATGCTTTAATAAACATTATGTCATGTGTTCCACTAATGTTGCCCCAACCATATGTTGACAATTGTTATGGGCATGTTACATTTTAATGTTGTCAATATGCTACTAATGATTTAAAAATTTGTGGTTCTATGAAGGTGTCAATAAAAGATGCACAAATGCCACTATAGAAAATTATTACATGGAAAAAAAAAGTGGAAAAGGAAGGAAAAATGGGCAAAAGTTTGTAGAAATGCATCTTTTCACCCTTGGAAGTTAAAGAGACCTATGAAAACTAGATTTCCTTCCATAGTCATTCTTTTCAAAAAGACCTTGGAGTTTAAATATGCAATGAATTTATGTTGTTTGAGGTAGACATTTTCCTTGTAGAACAAAATTCCCAACCTACAAACTTGGGCTATGGTAAAGAAAGTTAATGAAATGCTTATTCCAAAGGTCATATAATGTGTGTTGAACCAATCCCAAGGGTACTAGTTGTTGTCTAATGCAATTGCCACCACCATCGCTAGGTGTTGTATGATGGAATTTTATAATAATTATTCCTATGCAAATATGCATTTACTATTTTGTGAATTTTATGTTGATGTTTTCATTAATTGAATTGAGCTTTTATGATTGAGTTTCTATGATTGAGTTTTTCAATTGTCCAACAATTTGCTAATTGTTTTTGCTTGAAGGTTGGGGACTTTGATTATGAGTTGCATCATATTGGCCATCTTATGACATTTGAGGTGATAAGTGCGTTGAAGCCATTTTTAGTTTTTGCATTTTCATTGCAACCCCATTGTGCACATAACATGTTAATCCTTACATTGGACCTTTGTTTTAAAAAATTGTAATTCATTCAAAATAATGTGGGCTTTGAAATGGCACTGCAAATTACAACAAAATATGATCGTGAGATTTTGATCCCCCTATTGGTAATTATTTACAATAGATTCACCCCAACCCCCTACAATGTTGAACCTCTAGATGTTGTTTTCCTTGAACTAAGTGTCTTTAGTTCTTTAATTTCAATGAAAGAAGTTGCCATGGCCTATTTAAAGTTGAATTATCATTTTATAAACAAACTAAAACACCAAGTGAAGATTTTAATCCTTTAGGGTTTAGGGTTGTCAATATGGTTATGATTATCACAAGATTGAAACATTGTTATCTTGGCATTGAAAATTTGGACAAGCTAGTTATTATCATGAAAAATTGGCCAAATGACCTTAAATTAGGGTGTGTGACTAGTTCAATGGTTGAATGATTGGAGGAATATTTAGATGTTTATAATTCTTTATTTGAAAAAAATGAAAAACTGATTACAAATTTTGGTTTATTTAAGGAAGATTGATTTTATTGTTGAAAGTTGTAAAAAGTATAACACCTTTGATGCAAACAACTATAAAGTTAAAATAGGGAGATAATTATGGATTTATTTTGGTCTTTTGTTGCATTAATTTTTTATTTCAAGTGGTGGTTTGCTTTTTTACTACCCATCATGCATTTTTTAACTTTTAAATTTGCTAACCACTAACCAATTTTGATGTTGAAAATGTATGTTTTATGTATAGGTGGGGTTTTTAAGAAACCCATGACAAGGGACATAATGCCTCAATGATTAAATAAATGAAAACAAAAAATGAAATGATTTGAATGTTTTTATAATTTCATGTAAATGATTGATGTGTTATTTTTTGTATTTTGTTCATGTGATGCAACTTCATCATTGAGGTGTGATTTTGCAACCAATATTGGAGCAATTTTTGCTTTGCATGTTTTTGTTGGTTTTCAACTTTCCATGGCACCTTGATTTCATCAACTTTTGTTTTTATTTATTTTTTGGTCTTAAATTTTTGAGTGTTTAAAAAATAACTTAGAGTTAAAGCTAGATTGAAAGCTTTGTGAATCAATGTCTGGTTTGGTATTTAATAAATTGTGTTTTAAAAACTATAGAGCTAGTTGGGGGCTATGGTTTTTTGATTTGTCTTTTGTCTTCTAGTTTGGTTTTGAAGTTTGAACATTGTCTAAAAAAAATAGAGGTATGGTGTTTATTTATGATGTTTAAGAACTATAAAATGATGGGGTTGTAAGTTGAAAGAATTACAAAGTCAAAGTTTGAAGTGTCTTGTTTTGTTTGTGTTTTGTCTTTTCTAGTCTTGAATGTTTAAAACATAAGATAGTTAGAAGGATTGAAAATTTTGTGAACTGGTGAGTTGAAATAGTTGCAAAGTTGAAGATTGTGTTTGTTTATGTTTGGGAGGTTGGGGGGAAAAAGTAGCCCCAATTTTGACAATGCACTTTGCATTAAACTTTTGTGTGAATCCACCAACACTTTTTCAAGAAAATAATGGTGGTTGCATTCAACATGAATAATTTCAATTTCTAATTTCAAGATGTGTCTTCATCATCCAAGGGTGGGCTCCAAGGATTATAATTGTGATTATTTAGTCATTATGCATTATAGATTGTAACCCTTTTATAATAATTGATGCCAAATTTAAATTTAAATCTATGTTAGGTGAAACAATTTTACACTCTTTCTTGTTATATTTGGGCACAATCTTTGTAATGATAGTTTCACATGCACATTGTCTTTGAATGTATTTTCCCATGAAAAATGATTTCAAATCTTATTATGATTTTCATGCACATGTCGGGGTCCTTGTCCACATGACATCTAATATTTAAATGAATGGGGTTGCAATGATAATGCACAAACTAAACATGCATGCTCGGAAAGTACTTTTGAAAGTACATGCTTACCCAACACTAGAATCAACACACATGTATCTTGACATTGTGTGTGAACACATTGGTGTTATTCTTTCCATCAAGAGATATTTTGCATGGAGAATATCAATATTAAAGGGCAAGAATTGAACATGTGCACCAAATTATGAAATGTTATGAAGTCTCCAATGCAAAAGGCACACAAATTCGAAGCATGTAAAACTTCATATCTTACAAATTTTGAAAATTGGTAATGAGAAAATGGGAAAAGTTCACATGAATGCACAAAGGTGGCAATGTGAACTTGTCACTTTCATTTTGGAAAACAAAAAAGACATTTGCGTGATCAAAGTGAAATTTGTAATTGAATTGTAAATTTTGGGGTGTGATTCGAAGGGGAAATTGCTTTCTAAATCATGATTAAACTTTAACTATTCTTCAACATAAAAAGTAAAAGTGTTTCTTTGCAAAGCAAGATCATTCTCTTTGCATCACATGGTTAATTCAACCCAAATAAATGGGTTTTACATATAAAGGAGAAGTGGATTGTTAATATTTTTTTCTTATGCATTTGACAAGTTGTTTCCATTGTCAAGAACCCTTTTGAAATTGTTGTTTGGATTAGTGATTTTTCGATGGCAAATCTTTGCTAGTTTGCACCAAAAACATTTTTGAGAAAAACTTGGAAACTTGTGTTTTTTCATTGAATTTGTTGTTTTTCCTAGATTGAAATTTCTCTGTTAAGGAAGGTAGTTTGTAGTTTTCTTTGTTATGTTGAGATCTCCCAACCACAGTGCCTCTTTCCATGCTTTTGGTACCGTTAGAAAGCCTTCAATGAATAGGGGTGCACCTCTACTTAATCAAGTGATGTTTTGTAATGTTTAGGTAAGAGTTATTGAATATTGAATAATTGTTTCAAAGAAAAAATTTTAAAATCAAAACTAAATTTGTAGGGAAATTGGTATAAACTCTTGATCATGTTGGAAACTTAAGCCTTTAGTGAGTGAGATTTCTTGGAGGTGATTTCATGACTTTTGGACCTAAGATGGGAGAGATATCGAAATTTGAGTAATTTTTGTCACTGAATATTTAAATTTAAATTTAAAATATATTTTTCACAGTTGAGCTCTATTGTGGAAACGTCCTCTTCACAGTTGGAGCAGTTACATAGTGATGTTCAAACTTGAGCCAGCAGCAGTTACATAATCCTATTCACACTAGTTTAAATTGGATTCGCTAATGGGACATGGATTGCTGAATTAAGAGAAATAAGGGAAGTTTAAAGCATACAAACTTAGTGCCAGAAAAGAGAAAGACTATTGCAGCCTAGGGTAAGCTTCCACATTGACAAAATGGATTAAATACATTTCAAAAATCAATTCATTTTTTCAGATTTGCTATTATCATAATTTTTCTTCCATCTAGAGTGCTCAGTGATTTTCCACAAGAATTCCATATGAATAATGGAATTATTCATGCCATAATTATGATGATTTTCCACAAGAATATCATAGTAATAATGGAATTATTCATGCCATAATCATGACGACTTTCCACAAGAATTTCACACGAATAATGGAATTATTCATGCCATAATAATGACGACATTGGTCAACCGTCAACAACGCCATATTTTACAAAAATGGGATTGAATTATCTAAAGAATTAAAAATGGATGATGCCTCAGGGTAAGGTACGGAGCAATGACAATTGGGCATGCAGTAAAAGGATAACTCTACGGGTTAAATATGCGGCCTTTTTTTAACAGGCTGTTAAAGTGTAGGTGTTGTTCCCTTGTTCCCACCCCCCAAACACGTGGTCAGAAAAAGACAGCATGAAAAGTCGACCCTTGTTTTTAAAATACAATTTTGACCAAAAAGAAACACCGGAGTTCCGGACTCGCTTTTCAAAATTCAGACCGTATGAGACGTGGCCACTTTGCTGCGACACACTGTGCCCACTATCACAAATACAAAAAGTGGACGCGACGTGGCGTATTCTCATGCCAGAAAGTGATGATCGGGGATTCTGGGCCCAAAAGACCAATGGTTTGTGTAAAAGATGTGGGGACGCTACTAAGGACAATCTAGACTTTGCTAGACTGTGGAGGTTTTTTTTGTCTTTTGTTTTGTTTTTTTTTGTTTTTTTGGGTTTGAGGAGGGGCAGAAGCTTCTTTGTTGTGCCCGAACCAAAATGTGTAGGGTAAGGACCCAGAATGAGACCATTCTGGTAATGTGGGTCCAGTGGGTTGACCCAAGTTCTTCCAACCGGCCCAATCAAGATCCTTACCCAGCTTAAAGATCTGGTAGAATCTTGAATGGCTGTGATTTATTTGAGAAGGAGAGAAGGCACCTTATGGGTAATTCTTTAGAACCTTGCATGGAAGGTGTTATACTCTCTTGAAGGAAGAATTTCTACAAAGTGTAGTGCATCCTTCACATACTCCTTAAAGCACTGGCAGAATTTTTTAAGTCTATTTGGATGGCACATTATTAAGCGAAATTTGCCCTCTGCAAAAGGTGAGTCTGTTCCAAAAATGGTTTTTGAAATGCATTGCCTCTTTTTTTTCCCCATGATACCCACTGAGTATCACATTATAAATAAATAAATAAATTGCTGGTCCTTTATGCAGGATAACACCCTTAGAATGAGGCGTTCTCAAAATAAGGATCCCTTTGAGTCCAACTTTGGCAGGCACATATTTCGAGAACACCCTGCTCTGTGGGTGTTACCCTACAAATGAGGGCTTCTATTAAGGATTTTGTCATCTAGTCTAAGTGGTGATCATCCAAAAAATAATTTAGCCAAATTTGGTTACATACTAGATATGAAAGTAGGAAAAAAAAACCTTTTTTGGCTATTTACACCTATCAGAAAATCTGACGAATTTGGGACTTTTTTTCATGAAAAACTTTGTATAGATTGAAATAAAAATTTGGTGAAATTTTGCCAATAACAGAAATGCTGCCTAAATAGATAAATTTGACAAGTCCTTTACAGTAAGTGGATAATGATGATGCTGACCATGGTGATCTCTGCCTGCAGCACGTCCATTGGTGGTGAGATTCATACTTGGTGCATCTCTCATGGTTTGGGTTTCAACAACAAATTCATTCAGGAGGAAATGAGGGACAATTGTTTGAGCAAGTTATTTGACACTGAATGGTACCAATTTAAGGACTTTCGGAAAAGTGTGGAGATTGTTGGCAGTGTAAAAGAGCTTGGTCTGCTCTTTGAGTTCATGCTGTTTTGAATATGTATGCTGTTCAAACCTGATAGTTGAAATCTGTAGATCTTTAATTTTATAAAAGTTTGTGCACAGGTAACAAATAGTTTTTCAAACATTCAGCAAAAAGAAAAATAATCTAATTTATGCTGAAATTGTTACAGTACTCCGTCATTGCAGCATAAAATCTATGGGTGGATCATGGGTTTAGGAGAGTTGGTAAAGAGGTTATCTAAATATTCAACTTTTTCAATTTCCATTCAACATTCAATGGGGGAAGATATAGCATGTATGACTTTGTTAACAGCATGAATTCTTGGCAGGAATGGCATGTGGCATTGTCTCAAAGGCTGGCAGCCCATTATGTACAAAAACTGAATGTTAACTGTGCGGGAGAGTGGAAACCAGTGTTGGGCAGTTCTTTACTTTTATGAAGAACATCCCCTTCAGGTTCTGCAAAATAGATTAGAATTGTCTCAGTTCTGGGTTGGATTCTTCAAACAAGTGAAAAAGTGGACCAATTTGGAACTCAAATAAACTCTTAGTTTAAGTCATTTTTTGAGTTTCAAAAAATGTATCTAGTTTTGGTTCCACACATAAATAGAATCACAAACCCAGTTTCAGTTTGGGGTTCAGTTCTTTACAAACATAAATTCTGGTTCTGGTTTTGAAAATGAGACCCAGTTCTGATCTGCTTCTTAATGACCAGAACTGGCAGTTCTTGCTTGCCAAAGCACCTGCCCAAGACTAGTGGAAACAAGGTCCGATAATTGATTGATTACCCTTTCTGGGCTTGTTTTTGGGTGCATCATGTCATGACTCTCCAGGTAGTGAGATTGCAAAGTCAAAAGCTTACATGTTGCTTAGGTCAAGTCAAGCTTTCAGTGTGGATTCTGGACCATGACTCTCCAGGTAGTGAGATTGCAAATTCAAAAGCTTACATGATGCTAGGTCAAGCTTCCGGTGTGGGCTCTGGACCAGTGTTTGAGTTGAAGCTTTATTCTCCTCCTAAAAGGGAGGAATCCTTCTAATTCACGGCACAAAGTGTTGTCCTCCTTCCAAAAATTCCTTTCTAACTCAATCCCAGAAGATTTGGACTCCTTCCAACCCAAAGGGCAAGGGCAATAAGTTAGTCCCATCAGTTCTTGAAGGGCCACAGCTCCTTTTGAAGGAATCTCGTAAAAGCCGGAGTTTCTCATTAGATTCTCCACTGGTCTTTCCACAAGCCTTTGTTATTCAACACAGCGGGCAGGCCGGGCCATGAGAAAACAGAGGCAGGGACTAGTGCCGTGGTCAAAAAGCACTTGAAAGTTGAGACTTGAAACCTCTTAGGCCCACAACGCCAAATGGAGGGAGATCAGGCAAATCATGACCTTATTCGCACAAAGTATGTTTGAATATATGTAATTTATGATTTTATTCTCTCAGGAAGAATATTTCAAAAAGTGCAATATGTGCACCAAGTCTTTACCAGTGTTGCATGGATTTTTAAAATAAAAATAATGTGGGTTTGCTATATAAAAAATTCGGGTTTTTAAACAATCAGCTAGGTCCAGGCTTTGATTTTTTTTTGGGAAAGAAACATTTGGGTCCAGGTTTTTTTCTTTAAAAAATAAACAATTGACTAGGTACCGGGCCTTGGTCATTTGTGGAGATGGGTATATATGCTTCTTCTTCTATAAAAGAAACTAGATGGGTACATGGGGCATTTCTTTGCCAAATAACTTATAGTAATTCTCTTTTTCTTCACAAAAGCCCTGTTGGGTGTACACATAGGTGGTTATTAGAAAATATAACTATATACTTGCAAGACCTCACAATAGGAACTCCCAGAAGCATGCCTTTCCTTGAATTGACACATGCAAGACACAATACACAAGACTTCACAGCAAAGAATCTTCAAGTAGCCACATAACTTGCCCAAATTGCTCAATTGTCCGGCTACATTATTTCAATCACTAAGATAGACATGTAACTTTGTCAAATTGCTCAATGGTCTAACTACATATAACCTTCAATAAGATACTTATTCCACTTCCTTCACTATTGAACATCACAAACATTTGGAAATTCTTCACATTTTGATGTTTCATCTTCAAATTCAACATCAAGCTCTGATTCTATGTCATGTGCATTTGCAAGGTCTCAAAGCTTCTAACACCCAATGTGTAGATCACATGGCCATATTCACTCACAATTATGTCAATAGGAAAATAAAAGCTAGAAACCCAAGGAACCACATGAGATCAATCGCTAAAAATAAAAATCAATATCCACAAAAGATTTTTAAAACATGTGATATTGAAAATTAGCACTGCAAAATGAAGCTTCAAGAGCATTCCATTAGAAAACCAAGTTCATTGCCAAGATTTTTTTACCCTCAGTACCATTTTATAAACCTAGGGGTGTGTAAAATTTCATTTTCATTTTCATCAGCAACCAAATTGTTGTCATTTGCAAAATCCATAGGTCTATGAAGGATTGATTTGAAAACACATTCATGTCCCACAAATCCTTTCCAAATGTCACACCCAAAAAGGAAATCCATAATTCTTTCAAGGGGGGAAAGGCCATCAGTACAAACACCAGGCTCTTGCATTTTCCATTCAACTTGAAAAGAAACAAAAGTTCCTCCCCAAAAGTTTCAAATCCTAATTGGAAAATTGTTAGTTTTCATGGAAGTGACAAACTAGGTTTAGTAAAGATAACCTTGCACATTTTATTTTTTAGGGTGAAAGCAAGTGTGGATACCAATTTTATTATTATTGTAGGGGCAAAGTTGGTAGTCGGGTACCATGGATTTTGTTTTTGTTAAGGTGAAGGTGGTGATGGTTTATCATATTCTAACCTTCGCCAATTACATGTCTATATGCCAGGTCAAACCCTCAACATGGGTTTGCTTAAAAAACAAACAATTACTGAATATTGGTCTTTGCACTAATGCTTGAGACTCTCCCCTATTGGTCACCTGGCGAGTGTGAAAATAAAATTGTCAATCAAACCTTTTTGTAATTCCAATGGGTAGTGTTTCAATGTCTCCAGCACAACAATGTTTCCATGATTGCCATCTCACAATGTTATTACCATTTGCTTAATATATGGTCTTACCATCATAGACCCATGATGCCATGCATCCCATGTGCATTAGTTTTGCTTGGATATTCTATTTAAAATTTTGCCTTGTGTCTTGTTCATAACATTGTCACATGTCCTAAAAGATGCCTTTGGAAAGTTTATATTCATTCAATCTATTCAAATTTTATTTAAGTTTTACATGATTATATATATATTTTTTAAATCTACAAATATATTTTCAACATCAATTGAGTTTACCACTTCCAAGCAGGCAAATACCAAGCGATTACCCTTGCAATGGTTCATTTGTTACTTTGTTTGCAATTAAACATGAAGTATTTCTTAGGCATAATGTAGATCACATTTACGAAAAAAAGGAAGAGTTTTGAAATATTTGGTGTGAAAATTTTAAGGACAACTCTAAAAAAATTGTTGGTGTCAATCTCATAAAAAGGTTGACAATTAGGAGGTTTACAAGTTGTCATAGCAATGCCCAATTATAGTTTTGGGCTTCAATAGCCAAGAAACCACAAAATATTTTGATTCCAAAAATGTTCATGATCAAGAAAAATTTAAGAATATAATTGATATACATCATACTCATATACATCATTGAAATAAGTGGAATATCAAATAGTTTGTTTCCCTTATTTAAATTCATAAAGTTTTTAAAAGTTCAAAATATTTAATTTTAAATAAGATAATTTCAAGTTATAATATATTTTATATAAATTAGTATTAAATTACTAGGTATTTTAAATGTATATGTCCTTGAAGATATCCTATTTCCCAACTTCAGGTCCAAAATGCTTATAATGTTAAAATGTTGTAAACCCAAGTGGACTTGTTATCTTTAGTTAAAGGCAAAGCTTAATAATCAAATTAGGATTGTTTGGGGGTCATGAGCATTTTGAAACTAATATATTACCATGTTGGCCTCAAAAACATTTAGCTTTATTGAGTTCAAAGTTGTTAAAATATTAAAAGATCAATTTTCAACTTTTGTAAATTGTTTGGTGGATTTGATCCTTTTCACATTTACTTATGTCACTTGTTAGTCATGCATTCATTATTATAAGTTAATAATACTGTAATATAAGGGCGGCTTCAACACATATTTTCCAATCAATTAATTAATTTTAAAAATTCAATTTCAAAAAGAAAAGTTTCAGCAAGGTATTCGTTTTCCTCAACATTTTTTTTTGAGAAGTAATTTTTGAAAATTTTGGCATTTCAAAAAAAGTGTGTTTTGTGCCAAAGCCATTGAGGAACTATGGTAGTTATGTTAATAAAAATAAAACATCAAGGAAAGGAGGGTACATTTAGAAGTGAGAAACCTTTGACAATTTCAAAGATGATTGAAAGTTTTAATTGAACTTCATCTTAGATTTGAAATTAACATGCTACATATTTTTGAACAAGTTTTGGTGAACCATTTGGTTTGGATTTTGTTATAAATCCTTTGATTAATGTTTGGGGCTATTAGTTTTAATATTTTTTCAAAGCATATATTTTTAGAGTTGATTGTCAATTGTCAATGGTCAAGTGATGGTGGCCAATATATATTCTTGCACATATGTCATGTCATTTGCTACTCCACCCTTGTAGTTACAACGAAATGGAACCTCTAAGGAGTGAATGTGTTCAATGGGCAAAGTTGTATAGAAAATTGTAATCTCATTAATGTTATAGTATTTGAAAATATGTTATATGAAATATTGCACTTTGTGTGAATTTTTGGAGTGCCATGTTGAGAATCAATTGGAAACAAAAGACAAAATGTTGTAAAAATGCCAATATGTTACAAGAATATGGCACAAATTTTGGAAGGTAAAAACTCACAAAATTGCCCTAAGCCTTCACAAATTTTTGGAAAATAAAAATAAAAGATTCGCAACTTCATGAAAAGCAAAAGCTTTCTTAACTTTTAAAACATTTGTACTTTAATCTTGTTTCAAACATTTAGAAAGAATGGAATATGGTCATGTCATGTATTAATAATGCACATATTAATAAGTCAAAAAATTGAACATGAAAACAATGAAAATAATAAATGCTAAGCACACTCAATGTTACAAAGTCTTAGAACTTGTTGATAAGCATTCATTTGTAAGCTTAAATGAAAATAATGGGAGCTTATGAAAATTGATGGCCTTGATTGGTACAAATCAATTTGCATAATTGGAGCTTTTTATTTTGTTTAAATTGCATTTTTTTTATTTTGTTAAGAAATACAATTCCACGATTTAAATGGTAACAAAATTTTATGCATGTGGTAATAGAAATGTTAGTAGACTAATTTCTCTCAATGGCAAGGTTCCTTCCTTTTGTAGACTTAACAAAGATGGGTGTGCGTAATAATATAAGTTTGGTAGGACATGCTTATGTCTTCTTAAGTGCAAATGATCATCATAATTGAAAAACCAATTGGACTTACCTAATTTGAAGGCATTGTCCAAGATATTCACCATTGTTTTTACATCCATCTATGAATCTTGTTTGTTTGTCATGTTGAAATATCCAAAACCTTAGCACTTCTTGGTACACTTTTGGTATTGTTTCAAATCCTTCATTGAATAGAATGCATTGAGTTGTTTTCTTAATGTTTTTACATGTGGTGGTGAAATTATTGAATATTGAACAATTTTTTCATTGAAATTCATTTTAAATCAAAACTATAAATTATAATAGAATTTGGGTGTGCTTTTGGTATTAATGAAAGGCCTTTAATCAATAGGATTTAACGAAGGAAAACTAGAAAATTTTAGACTTAAGGTGGTGGAGATATTGAAATTTGAGTAGTTTTTGTCATTAAAAATTCAATTGAATTTTTAAATTTGGTTTTGGAAGGATAAATTAGTTGGGTAGCCAATTCACATTTGGGTCGATGAAAAGAATAATGGAATTAAATTTTTTACTTTTAGATTTGTTTTGTAATTTTGCAACTTGTGAATAATTCTCATTTGGAGTTTTGATTCATACATGAAATTTTGAAATTTTCCTTTGAATGTACATGTTGGGATGAAAATCTATTTATGGGAATAAAAAATTACAAAAACTTAAGTGGGAGTTAGCAAAAATCCCATTATAATTTGGCAACCATGTAACGGATCATAATTGTAAGCACTAATGCTTGCAATCTCTTGTTTGAATAACATTCCTTTTAAATTAATTACTTTTTTAATGTGCAATTTCAAATCTAAATTTCTTAAAGGATAATGTTGTTGTTTTTTTTTTTTTTTTTAAAATATTAAGGAATAAATATAAATTTTTGTAAATTTTTTGACAAAAATTGGACATCCTATCTATAAAAGAGGTTGTCTCTAATTTCTAATTGTTGGGTGAAGTTGATTTGGTTTTGTGTTTATAAATGATGCAAAAATTATCCTAGAACTTATTGATTTCAAGACATGTCAAAAATAATTACAATAGGTCTTAAGAAACAATTACAACATGTTAAACATCAATCTATATCAAAACATGCACAAATGTAAGATGAACAACAAGTGCAACCAACACCAGAAAAAAAATCGTCTTTTAAACTAGAGAACTTTCAACTATATGTTGTTTCCAATTACATTCCAACTATAATTTTTTAATTTTTTAAATAAAAAAACTAAATAAATTGAATTACTAACAGAATTAGTCAATAGTTGAAGATGGTCATCAATTGGGGGGCCACTTTCTGCAAGTGTTTTACATTGACAACTTTCCTAGTTGACTTTTAGTTGAAAGGTTGACTATAATTATGATGTCATTAGATGTCACTCTACCATCACAAGTCGAACCTTCAATTATTTTGGTAATCTAGTTTTTGGTTAAATGATAATTTACATTAATGGATGGATGATATGCAAGGTACATTTGCAAAATTTGGGCATTTTGTTATTTCATTATAGTCAACTCTCAGTTTCACAGTGGGGCGATTTGTTTTCTTAAGTAGTTTACAATTCATTCAAAGTTGGAGATTTTAAGAACATCACACCTTACCAACTTGGATTTTGGGGGAAAAAAATGACTAGGCACCCAAATGCCAAATTTGAAAAGATATTATAATATTTCAAAACCTTTAAAAGACTATAATAACCTAGGTTAAATAACATACCTAGTTTAAATTTATATATATGTTATTATCTCACCTAAATTAGTATAACATAGGTCTATACTACTATTATGTATAAATCATAAGTTATTATCAATATTAATAATATTATAAACCATTATTCATTTATAAATATTATTCATATTAATGTATATTAATATTATAATGGATTATATCTATTATATTTTGATGTATTAATATATAAATACTAACTACCATCAATTATATGATCAGTTATAAAAAATAATAATATATAAGATTATTATTATTATGTATTAGTAAAATTTAATTATCAATATTATTAATATTATTTGAAATTATTAATTAATCTAATTAAAAATAATATCCAGCCAAAAAATATAGAATATTTTTGCTATTATTAGATATTAATTTATATTATTACATATTTTTTAGTAATTATTATTATAAATATTTATTAATAATGATCACTTTTTATTTGTTAGACATTTCTATTTTTAATAATGAATATAACTAATAGTTGGATTAGGTTAGTATAACATAACTAATAAATAGGATAAACACACCTATCACCAAACATCTATCATATTTTTGAATTTTTTTATATTTTTGGAAAAAAAAGTTCATGACCATGGGTGAGCCAAATGAAGATTTATAATATTTTTTTATACCTCCAAAAAAAAAAAAACAACAATAAGAAGGAAGAAGATAATGAACTTGTTCAAGGAAAAGAAAAAAACATCTTGACTTTCTTACTTTCAAATCTCATGTCTTCCTCATTTCTTGCTTGTTTTGAACAATTTAAAAAGTTGTGAAAATGCCATCTAAAGTTTTACAACACCTTTTGAAATGCAAAGCCAATAGAGTGACATTCAAAGATTTTAAACTCCAAAATGCAAATTCTTCATGTGTCAATCCACATGCCCATGACACCCTTCACTTGCAAAAGGCATAATTTCACTACAACAAAAGGTGTCCTTGTACACTAAATGATTTCACTAGATTTTGAATGAATTCACCGGTTCTAGTGAATAGGGATTACTGAAGAAGCAGTGAATTCACTGGTCTAGTGAACAGGGACTAATAAATTGCACCCACATTTTGTAGTAGTGTTTGTTCATTCCTTCATTGATTTGAGATGTTTTTGTTGCTATGAATGTGCTAGGTGAAGGTTACAAATTTTTTTTGAACTCCAAAGACAACAAAATAATGTACAAAGATTTATAAATATTTTTCCTTAAGTTATCAACATGTTTATTCAAATAATTGCAATTAAATTACAATTAAGATGCAATTAAAATATTTATCCCATATTCTTTGTCATATGTTTCAAGTTTGCAAACTATGTAAGTAGATGCACTAATCATATTTCAAAAACAAGTGGTACACTTGGTATGAGCCAATTAAAATGGTTTGAGCCTATAAACCAAACTAGAAAAATGTCCATGTGTCAAAATCATATTGGATGCAAGATTGATGATCTAGACTAATGCCATTTATTTAGAATAATTAATACTAAAATAGTCCATCATTGCCAAATGTCATTGTCCTTTTAATCCATGTGTCAAAATATCCTCCCTCTTTAAATTGGACAACTCATATAAATTCATTTAAAAATTTTAATATTGAATATTGAAATACAAAATTGATGGCATCATGAAATGTCACTAGATGAAGTTCATCCACCCTATTTGCTCAAGTTGAAAACAATTTTCAACTATAATAACTAATGTAGTGTTAACACATGGGTGACATTGTTAACCAGAAAATCATTTTCAACTTGTACTTGTCAATTGCCATGGTTTCCAATTACAATTAATAGATTTCAATTGCAAATAAAAGGTTCCAATTAAGTTTGTTGTTTTCAATTATAAACTATAATTGAAAAGGAGTTGGAAATGTAGTTGGAAAAAAGGGTTTTTCCTTCTAGTGCAATGGGAAATGAATTAGTGAATGCACCAATTATGGAGGTAGCACAATGAATAAAAACTGACTTTCAACATCAAATTTTAGCTAAACATGTTATGTACAGGGAATTAGCCATAACCTCAAACACTCACCAAATGACACCACAAATTTCATCCCAACAATGGGCATCGAATACTCACAATGGTGGCAACAATAAACATGACCAAAATATTGACAAAGTTGTTTCAACATGATTATGATGGCAATTTGCAACCCTTAATTATTTCATACCCAAAATAGGTGCACCAACATAATAACAATTTTTATTGGGTTACAAAATACTAAACTAAATCCCAACATCAATTTGGTGACGACAAATTCAAAGATGGAACAAATATAACTTACAAACCGGTTTGGCATATTTGTTGCATTGATTGAAGACCTAATCAATCAACTTCCATGCCATGTTTGGAATTGGTTGTGTTTTGAGCAATGCCAACTACATTTCAACAAGAGCCAATACACCAAAATGTGACCTAGCCAACCATATTAATTATTGGTCAAGGAGAAAGGTTACAAGTTCTTGAAAACACATTGGTTTCATGAATAGATCTTGGTGTTGAAATTATAACTTGTTCATATTGTCAACATGTGGGACATTAATTGAAACATTGCCCCTTTGTTGATGATAAATTTAAACAACTTTTGAAGGATGAAGTGATGAATGCTCGTCAACCTACTATCCCAAGTACTATAACCAAATTACCCAATGTACGTATGTAAGGAACTCAAATCATGTATTTAATTTTTGGTCACATGATAGTACCAATTTACTATCAACTAGTTTGGCAACCATCTTTACACCATTTGTACCAAGTTGGACCAATGTTTTTCCTACATCTACATGCCCAATGTAGTATAATGTCATACCCCCTTACATACTTCTAGATCCTAGTCTCTATCCAACATATCCTATTAGAACTAAAGGATTTGATCTTTTTGGTCTCTAGGAATCACATAGGTTATGTACTTAGATATGTGTCCCCAATACCAACACCACATATTGTTGGTGACCAACATATTATAATGGTTCAACCATTCATGAACAAAGATAGAAGACATGTTCAACAATAGGTCATGGCCTTAGTGACAACCACTACACTAATTAATATTGAGATGCATCAAATCAATGACAAATTGTCAACATGTGTACCAAGAAGAATCTTTGTTCATCATCCACTGAATGGAAGGCAACTTGGAAATTCACCTAGATGAAATTCACCTAGAAGAGATCCATTTAGAGGACCACCATTTAGTCCACATGTTGGATCAAACAAATCCAACCAACACCTAATCCACGCATGTTTATGCCACCATGGTTTCCATCAATTATTGCACAACATGTATGAGAGCAAACAACCAAACTACCCATACAAGAAGTTACAATATCTAACCTATGTGAAAGACATTGATTCAACTGCTCACATTAAAGTATGAAAGAAGGCCATTAAAGATTATGGTGAAACCATGGAAGTTGACATCATTAACATGTTCAGTTTCACTTTCAAAAATAGTATTTTTGAATGGAATAAACTTTTTCCAAGATCATCCAAGTTACACATTTGAGGAATTGGATCAAGCCTTTTGCAAATGGTTTTGAATTGTGAAAATGATGAAAAGGTCTATATGCAACTACAAAATATTCCACAACAAACTATTGAATGAGTGAAGGTTTATTACAAATTATGTTTGTTGAAGTTTAAAAATTGTTTACATGTTAGGGTGCCATATGTTTCTTTACCATTGTTTTCAAAGTAGGCTTACATTACCTTATTTACAATTAACAACAACCAATGTGAAGGGAGATACCTTGATTTAACATAAAGAAATTACATTAGTTTTGAAGAAAGTGGGCTTGTTAGTGTGGATTACAATGTTAACCACACTAGGGTTTAAGCATGACAAAATATGGTAGAAAAATAATCCTTAAAAAAATTAATTTCAAAAACAATCTCTTTTCAACATTAACATTCAAAAGGATATTAAAAACCTATTTAAATTGCACTTTGAGATCATAGAGCACTTCATTGAATTTATTATAAGTTGAACATAAAATTTGAGGAATTTCTATACAAGAAAGTGGTTGAAAACCATCTTCTAATTAAATTGGTTAGTTATTCAAATTTTCCAAAATACTTTTACATTAAAACTTTGATAGATTATGATTATAATATGAAAAGTTGAAAGTATATCCATACACATTAGGCTTTTATCAACTTGAAAGTATAATAATTTTAATCAATGTTTTACTTGAACATGTACTTGCTACAACTTTATTTTGTAGAACTGTGACACATATTTTCTTATACTTGCATTTCAAAAAATGTATTTGAATGCATATTAAAACATGTGGTTTTTCAATATTATGTAATGAAGTCAAATAACTTTATAAATTATTGATTGTTGACTTAAATAATACTCATCAATTCAATATATCAAAGTATATTTTATGGATATTTGACCAAAAAATAGCAAGTGTTTCTGACTAACATACTTTACCATGCTTATGCCCACCAAAAATTAATGTAGCAATAAAATTAGTAGTAATTGTTGTTATAGTTAAATCCATTTCAACTTATACTAATTGTGGTAAAACAAGTTTTATTTTTTATACTTATCATAGTTGAAAGAAAAAGGTATTAGTACTACCAATTACCACAATTAAATTTCTAAATTCAGTAGTAGGAGTCATTATGCAACCTCCTAAACATGTTAGGATACCCTTGTGTTATCCTTATATCATGTGTTTTATTGTTTATCATCGATATGAAGATTGTCTAAGGAAGGTTGAAATATGGGACATGTTTAAAACCAAACTAATTTACCCTATTATAATAGCCTATTAAAGTTATTAAAGCTTGCCATTACCTAAGCTTGCTAAAGTTGTTAATGTTCCAATTAATGTAATAACTATTATAACTACCCACAATCAATTACCATAAAAATAGGTGTTGAAAGATCAATAACTAGTCAAAGCCAAAAGAGTAGATGATTAACAAACAGAAAAACGTCTACATGATTCATTTATTGAAACCATAAGACAACTACAACATGATGAAAATAACATGTACAACCAACTATGATTTCAAATGAAACATTACAATCCAATTTGGCAAGATTACTTGGAACTACTGAGGCTAATCAATTGGTTGGAAGCAATCAAACCAATGAGATTTCCTCAAAACTAGTGACCAAAAAAGTCTTTGGAAGAAATATTGAAAGATATTAGCAATAAGACCAATTATATTATCAACTTAGGACAAATGTTATGGGTAATATTTGACATTAAATGTTACATTTTCAACCTAGTACCATCAAAACCTATTTCACTTAAACCTATAGTCGCTTTAGTGGTAATTGATCGTTAGATGGTAGTTATACAAGTTCAAGTAGGAAAGAACTTCATTAAGGGTATTCTTTAAATGGCGGTTTTAAAATCAATATCATTATTTAAAAACTACATATGTACTTAAGGTTATCAAAACCAAACCAACACCATATAATCAACACATGGCAAATCAAACCATTATTAACCTAAAGGTTTGATCAAAGATCTTAAAATTCTTGTTCATGGAATTTGTATGGTTACCGTCATTGTCATACAAAGTAATGTATTAGATTCAAATTATTCTATGTTGTTAAGTCATCCTTGGTTCAAAGATGTTAAAATATCTCATGATTGGGGTAGTAATACCATTATTATCAAGGGAATCAATACAATTAAAACTATACCTATTACCAAAAAAATAGGAATATATATTAAGTGACTTAAAGTGTTAGTTTGTTATGATTTCCATTATGGAATATTTTATGAAGAATAGGATTTAATGTTTGTTACAAAACCAAAACTAGAATTGTTTTCAATAGGAACAATAATTTTACCGAAACCAACTAGGTTAGAATATGCAATTATTTCTATTCCATCAACAAACATTAGGTTAGTTGAACAAATATTTGATGTACATGTTTAAGAAAATTTCTTTACTACTTATTCAAATAATTATACTTCATTATACTTTTAAGGAGCATTTACTAAAGACATTTTTCCAACCTAAAGGGGGGAGAAATGGTAATTGATGATACACCAGCTCATGAAAAAATTCAAAATTTATGCATTAGAGGTTAGATTATAAAAAAAAAAGGATAATTGTTAAAAGTCAATATGGGCATTTAAAAAAAACTATAATATGTGAAGGTGAATTCTTCATTTGAACCATTTATTTCTATGAAGTTGGACAAATTGCTCAAGGAGTTCAAGGGTATTTTTGTTTGGACCTATAAAAATTTGAAAGGGATACCACCCAAAAAAAACTATACACCAAATCAAGTTCGATAAATTGATATTACTTGTTCATCAAGTAAGCATTAGTAGTAAAGCCCCCCATTTGCAACTATGTCTCCAATTACATTTCAACTACAAAACATAGTTGAAAGGAACAAGTGTAGTTACAAAGTGCTTTTTGCAACTAGAAAATGTTTTTTTCAACTAAAAACCAACAAAATAGACAAGTACAAATTGAAAATGACATTTTACTTAAACATCACAACAATAGCCACTACTTACCATTTTAATTGCAAATTGCTTACCATTATAGTCAAGAATTATTTTCAATTACTCTCAACTAGTGGATGAACCTCATCCATTAATTGGGCATGATGTCATCCAAAATTTTAATTGTAATTTTGACTAGGTTATAACTATGTAAGTTTAGCATTTGGCCAATGGTTTGGTGACGTGCAACACACTCACAATGTTGACACGTGGCATAGTCACAAAGTTTAGGGTCAATGAATAATTAAATGACACATGGCATGCTCACAAAGTTTGAGGTCAATAAATAATTAATTGACATGTGGCAGACCCACATCCATAGGCTAGGCCATGTGGTGCTTGAACATTGGCCACCTAGCCTAAACATCGGTTACATCTAAACCTAAAAACCTAGGCTAAACTTAAATATAAGCCACTTAATTTAAGCTACATCTAAACCTAAAAACTTAGGCTAAGCTTAAATATAGGCCACTGAACTTAGGCTTAAATTAGGGCCCAACCTAAGCACCTACATTAGGTCTACACTTAAACCACATGGCACTTAACAAATGAAATCTTTTGATTTGGTTTAGCCTTTAAGGTTGAACCTTTTTTATTGGCTCATCCCAAATGGATTTTGCATTTTCATGATTATTATGTTTTTCCAACAATCCTAGTGCATTCCTCTATATAGTTTGGATTCTTAGATTGGAACCCAAACAATATGGGATAAACATTTTAGTTTTAATTTAGTTGTAACCTAGTTGCAACCTCATGCAACTTTTATAGTTGTAATTTAGTTACAAGCAAATTACAAACTTAGTTGGGCCTACACTTCAACTAATAATCTACCTACCTTAGGTCTAGTTAGTTACATTAATTATTTGTAATAATTATTCATCATCCATTTTTAATTATATTTATATCATTTAAAAATAAATATATTATCATCAATTACTATAATATGAAAATTAGTTTAATTTTTAAGAATTTGAACAATTAAATATTATTAATTATTAATTATTAATAAATATTTTTAAATTATTAATTTTAAATAATTTTTTGAATTAAAATTTCATTAAAAAATATATACAAACTCATTAAAATTTTTAATGATATTTTCATTATACTAATTTTTGTAATGTAGTGATAATTAATAATTTGCTAGATTACAACAACAACATTAATAATATTATTATAATTAATAGTTAGGCTAGGTTAGGTGTATAGTTATTATTATTCATATTGTTACCTAACTTGTTATAATTGTTATGAACAAATATAACAAATATGAAATAAATTGTAAAATTTTAAAAATATTTCAAAGAATAATAATTTCTGCAAATACATAATAATATATTAAATATCCTTGCTAATTATTCTAATCATTAAACTAAGTAAATAAATAAATAAATAATAATAAGATCTGGCCAATAAATTAAAATTTTAAAAAAATTATTGAGTTTAATAGCAAAAATTAGAATAAACATGAGAATTCCAAATAAATATTAATTATGTATCATTACTTTATTTGTTGGAAACTAACATTTGATTTACATAGAAATAATAAATTACACATATTGAATAGAAGTTATTACAAACTTATTCTCAAAATTTTATGACACTTCATTTTAAATTAACATTTTAATATTTATATGCAAAATATATATATTTGCATCATACATAACTATTCATTAACACAAATAAAATTTACATGTAATCTAATGTTTAATACATTTTATTAAAATTAAAAAATAAAGATATCATGTGTATAGAAATGAATATACATTAAAGTTCCACAAAATCATTATTTATGTACCATGATATTTTGTAAATTGGAATATGATCCACAAAAAAATAATAAATTATATGTACTAAACATGGACATTACTAAAAACTTATATTTAATAATTTCCATAAATTTTATGTTAAAAGTAAAGTTTACCATTTATATGCACAAAAAATATTCATCAAAGATGACCATTCATTTATATAAAAAACATATACATGTAGCTTAATAATTAATGAACTATTATCATAAATTTAAATATATAATAAGACATCATATGTATTTTTAAAAAAAACATTAAAGTTTCACAAAAAAGTTAATTATGCAACATTGCTTGATTTGTTGTAAACTAACATTTGATTTATATAGAAATAATAAATTATGTATATTGAACATAAATTATTAGAAAATGATATTTCAAATTTTCTTTAAAATTTATTGTGAAATTAAATTTTTAATATTTATATCCACACAAAAAAGTTGCATCATACAAAACTATTCATTTACACAAATATAATTTACATATAGTTTAATTTTTAATGAAATTTTATTACAATTAAAAAAAATTAAAACATCATGTGTATATAAATGAATAAACAATAAAGTTCCAAAAAATCATTAATTATGTATCATTAAATGATATGTTGTAATTTAAAGTTTAATCTACATATAAATAATAAATTATATGTTTTGAACATACACATTATTACTAACTTATATATAAGAATTTCATTCAAATTTATTTTAAAATTACAATTCACTATTATATGCATAAATAAAACTAAAATGTAATTTAATGTTATCATAATTTAAAATAAATATTAATATATTATATGTATAAAATTAAAGTCACCAATTAGTTGTCTAACTTAGTTGAGAAAGATATTTACAACAAAGTTACAAACAAGATTGCATTTCATCCATTCTCTAAGACATTTTATCATCCATATATGTGTGTAGATGGTGTGACCAAAATAGTTGAACAATAGTAAATGCTTTGACTATGTGCCAACTAGAGAAATTTAGATGCCATAAATAGTCCAAAAATGGCAACTTAATTGAAACATGTGTCACAATGTATATAAACATAGTTGGGGATTCAACTTGGAGACATTGTTGATGTTGAAAATATTTGACAAATGACCATTTAGTTGAAAATGCTTTCAACTAAATATCAATATAGTAAATGAGGTGACTTAATTAGTAATTGACATAATTTTGATTAAAATTTTTAAAAATTATTAGTTACAACATAGTTACAAATTAAATGACATGTGCAATTGAAATCTTTTTGGTTAAAAAGGGGCATTTCCTACTAGTGAAGGTATTGGTTAAACCCCAAGTATGTAGCCATTATCAAATAAGACACTAACAAAATACGTGTTGCAAGTTTCATTAAATTTGTTGAAAAGGTTATTTGGTTATCACTAATAGTTGTAAACCTAAAAAAATGGAAAATTAAAAATTTCTATGGATTTTAAAAAGCTAAATGCTACCACAAACAAAGATCCATATCCTCTTGTTTTTACTAATGAAGTTATAAATATTGTGGTTGGACATGAACTTTATACTTTTTATATGTTTTTTCTAGATACTATCAAATTTTAATAACACATGAGGATCAATACAAAATTATTTTTGTTAAATACTAGGGCCTTTCATAAGGGTTGTAATGCCTTTTGGGGTAAAAAATGGACCATCTACTTATCAAAGGTGTAGTTACAAAAGATTTCAATGAATACATTGATGTATTCGTGAAGATATTTTTAAATGACTTTATTAATTTCAATGACATGTCTACCCATATAAAGATCTGTTTCATGAAGTGCAGAAAGTTTGACATTAGTTTTAATCTAGATAAATAATGTGCACATTTTTGGTCTATTCTCAAAATATTTGGGGACTTATAGTTTTTAAAGAAGGAAAATTTTTAGATCCCAAGAAAATAGAGGCTATAATCAACATGCCAATACCCACAACACCCCAAGAAATCCAAGTGTTCATGGAATGACCTAGTTCTACCAGTGCTTCAATAGAAATTTTGATTCTATTAGGGCTCCTATCACAAAGTTACTTAGGAAGACTAAAGTATTTGAATGGATAGTTGAATGTCAAATTGCTTGGGAAGAAATTAATAATTAACACATTTAAGTTCCCATTATTATACACCCTAAATGGGAATTAGAATTTCATGTTCGTATTGATGCGTCTCAGGTAGTAATATGCACAATACTTGCCCATAATCCAACTAATAAGTTTGATTAAATAGTTATGTATTTTTCTAAACTATTGAATTATGTTGAAAAAAATTATACTGTTACTATGAAAAGGCCTTAGCTATGGTTTATGTTTTAAGTTGAGACATTATTTTTTAGGTAACAAGTTTGTATTTTATGTTGACCATATGACCTTACTATATTTAATTAACAACCACATGTTTATAACATGTTAGTTAGATGGTTATTGTTGTTTTTAGAATATGATTTCAAGATTATGTACAAGCTTAATATATTTCATTTAATAAACCAACACTGAACTTGTGAACATTATTGAACATATGGAAGGAATTGATATTAAAAAAACATGTTAAATAAATTAAATTTGTTGATTAAATTTGGAGCTAGTATTTGAGGGACAAAATATAAATTTAAGAGGGGATAAACTTGCCCAAATTTTGTTTATAATAGGTGATAGAACTTGATAGGTCAATAGGTAGTAAATAAAACATGTAGTCAACATAATAGGTAATTAATTTTGAATTTTCTTTATTAGTTATGTCTATATCAACTAGTTATTGTTTGAATGGTTTAATTTAAACCATTCAAATTTGAAATAACGTATATAGAGGAGGAAGGACAAGGAGAAGAACAATGGAATTAAAATTTTTTACTTTTAGATTTTTTTACTTTTATGAGTACATTTTTCATTTGGAGTTTTGATTTATACATAAAATTCTGAAATTTTCTTGTGAATATACTTGTTGTTGGGATCAAAATCTATTTCCAAGAGTAAAAAATTACAAGAATTTAGGTGGGAATTATAAAAAAATCCCATTAACAGTTAACCATTTCCCATGTAATTCATAATAAATTAACAAGAGATGATCAAGTTGATCATAAGACAATTGAACCAAATTTGGTTAGAAACAGAATGTGAAAATACAAACATTTAATCATTCATTTATGTTGTTGGGTAATTGCCATTAGGCCTTCATCTCAAAATTGAAAAAACATCATTTGGAATTATATGAAGTGGGTTACATGAAATTTGAATGCAAATTGAATCCAATTTACAAAAAAGTAACTTTATGAATATAACTAATTCTTCAAATTACAATTCATACATTAATGTTTATTTCAAGCCAAAATTGTTCCCCAAATTTTGCATGGATGAACAAAACCTCCTCTCTTGGCAAAGCCAGCAAAGGTTTGACGCACTTGAACAAAAGATGTCATTAAAATTGTACTCCAAGTTTGGTAGGGATGTAAAGTCTTTTCCTTTGAAGCAAAGCCAACAAAAGGTTCACACACTTGGATAACATGTAGGGTGGGTGGGCCTATTCCTGTTCACCAACTTATATTTGCGTTTTAGTAGGACCCATAGTGGGTATCTAGGAATAAATTCACTATTGTAGAAGACACACAACATAACATTAGTATATTAAAAGATTAATTATTGAGAATATGCACACATGTGGACAATGATGAACATAACTAAAAACAATATTGGATACAGAACATGAGGAGCTCTGATTGAATTTCTAATGGCTAATAATATTTAGTCATTTGTGAATATTATTTTAGCAAGTAGCTATATATTTCATGATGTTGGAAATAAAATAAAACATAGTTTAGTAATAAGTAAACAGAGGGTGGAGATATTGTAAAAGTAATTTAGTAATAAGAAAATGAATATTGGAGATTAGATTCCATATATGCCATGATTATAAGTTCTCTTTGTGATGGAAACTGGTAATCTTGGCCACATCAACATGCCCCCCTATAATAAAACATAATTGTTTTTCCAAAAATAAAAAAAATACCCAAAAGTCATTCAATCATTTGAGCTCGGATTATAATTTTTTTTCTATTTACCAAAATTGACCATACATTGACTTGATTCTTCTTTTATTTTTTAGGACTATTTATCATGAAAATAGACCCACCTACTTTAATTATAATAGGGCATTTTTGTTGCCAAAAAATAACATTTTAAAAATGATCAATATGTGATATTTTTCCCATTATGGGCATCAAAGGTGGTATTGTTTGGGGGGCATTATGTGAGGAATTTAATTTATATCACCTCGTTATTATTATTTTTAAAAAATCCACATATTTAAACCATCCTAAATTTATTTAAAATTTTATGTTTGAATTGGTTTTTTGACCATTTTGTTTGAAATTTTCATTTAAGTTAAATGTGCAAATAATAATGAAAAATAGAAGGTGATTATGTAAAAATAAAGAATTTTCATGCATTAAATGCTTAAATTTAGTTCTAAAAAATATTAATAACCCATGTTTCACATTCAAAAAATCATTATAGATAGTGAACATTTGGTTTGTTTCCTATATATATATATAATTAATTGGGTTTTAGAATCAAAGTGAACAAAACATGTGTTGCAACTTTAATAACTGAACCACCAAATTATTGCATTTGGGTCTTCACCAACTCTTTGTATTGACAAAATTAACATCACCTCATTAGTGTTACTATGTCTATTAAGAACCTTTAGTATAAATTACACATTATTCATCATGTTAATTGAACTTACTAACACCTAATACATTTTTAAAATCTTTTCATGTGTTATATTTTTTCTTATACATATTATTCATTCATATTCTATTAATTATATTTAAATTTTGAGAGTAAAAATAATCCTAACATAAAATTGACCAAATTATAATTTTTACTTGACAACCAATATGTGGAAAATAATATGTTTATTCATGTAATTTTCAATTATAAAAATAATGTCTTTCAAACCATAAGAGTTGGAATTTCCTAAGGAACAAATTAATGTAAATTATATAATGTGGATTTGTCATTGGCCCAAGTGTTAAGTGGCTACCCAATTAACGAAATTTGAAAATTAAAAATTGATTGAAATTTTATTAAACATATTATTCAAATTTCAATATTTTATACACCTTAACTCTAAAAATTAAAAATTCGTTCCATAAAATCCTACTCATTGAACAATTTCTAATAATAAAAAAACACCACACAATTCCCCTAAAAACTTATTTTTATTTTGTTGAATTTTCTTTGAAATGTTTGTTCAATAATCAACTCTTGCATGTAGGCTTAAACATTATGAAACCATTTTGTTTCATTATTATTCATTGAAGGCTCTAAAATAAATAAATAAATAAATAAAAGAAAAAACACCTAACGAGGGAACAAAAGAAGAAAAAGGAAAGGATTAAAGTTTAAATAAAATACCACATTCAAAAGTGTAGAACACATAATGGGGAGCCCTAAGAATAAAAATCATGAAACTTAAGATTTAAACCCATCACCAATAACATGAAACAAGTCATGCGAGGAGATGGGTGGAAACCTAGAAAGACACCAAGCCTAGAAGAAGCCTTTCTTGCTACCACAACTAATTGTCACAAGATAATGGCGGTTTAAATTTTCTAAAAAACCACTGACACCCTTTGTTTATAAAATCAATGTAAAATCGAAAGAGGAGGACCTCTAGAGCCCTTTACTAATCATGCCATGTTGGCACATTGATGAAAGAAGTCATTCACGTGTTAGTGTAAACATCCAAATATCTCTATTACCAAAAGGATGAAATCATCTTTAAGTTATTAATCATGATATGACACAACCTTTGTTTAAGCTACAATCGTTAAAACCATTCCCCAAGAGAAAATCGCTTATGGAACAAAATATGCATGAGTTGGGTTAGAAATGACTACATTTACCAAAATGTGAATACCATTTATTATAAATACAATATCCATTTGTTGTCATGATGACTAAAGAAATGGCATCGGGAGAACATGTGTTTGTTTGCACAAGACATGAAATTTGACATCCTTAATAATGGAGGTGAAAGAATCCTTAACTTCATCATTTGTGGTAGTGCATTTTTTCCCATGAACATAACGAAGTAGATGTATCCTTGTCAGGTCTATGGGTTGGTTGCATATGTATCTAGAAAGACCATGAGCCATAGGATGGGGGAGGCCTGATTTGATACGTCATGTTGAGAAAAACATGTTAGAGGCCATCTTAAAAGATGGGATAATTGGGCAAGTAGAAAACCAAGCACTTGAACCTAGGCTTGCGCAAGATTTTAGCCAAACATGATGACAATCTGAAAGCAACATTGAGATGATGTTGGAAGGTGAATGTTTGTGCATGCTCTTTGAATTTAAAAAAAAAAAAAATGATTTGCTCCTCTCTTTGACAACTATTCAAACGGAGGGATGGAAGTTTTGAGGAATTAGAAGTCACGAACCCACCTAAGGTGAATTTAGAATGGAAGTGGATTTGAATTGCTTGCTTGTATAACCTTTAATAAAAATGGGTGACTGTCTTGTAAAAATTTGGTTGCAATGATTCGGTCAACAAGCCTTTAATCCCCCAAGTACATTGTCGGGGTGATAACCTCTAAAGAAACAAAACCTATCCCACTTTTGGCAATGGGAAAAGACGCTTGTTGATGAACTAGGGGAGCCTTTGGACACTTAAAAAAACTTGGCCTTAAAAAGTTTCCCAAATATGTGAATAAAAATCAAATAAAAAGAAACTAACTAACTTTGTGAAGTGGGGGAAATAATGAAAAAGGTAATCAAGCCTCTAGGTGAAACAACAAAAATCCCAAATCCCTCAACTCATGAAGGGCATCTATGTGTTGAATATCATCATCCAAAGCCTCATGGAAAAAAAATGATGTGAAGGAAAGGGACCCTAAAGGAACACCTAAAACCCTAATGCCCCTAACAAAGGTATAGAAACTTAATGGAGGTGAAAAATTTAAAGGCAACCCCAAACTTAAGATCAAACAACACACTTGAAAGGTTGAACCACAAGGCCTATCAAATCTAATGAGGACGAAAAATGATGAAAATTTTGAAATATAAATGAAACAAGCTCAATGATGTGGGTGTCATCTATAATAAAAGGAAATAAACAAGATGGGAAAAAGGCCAACTAAGCTATGAAATGCACAAAAATGTGCTAAGGTGAAAAGAGGACACCCAAGGATCCCCATGTGCCAATGGAGGACTGAATAATTGACAAATCGCCTTGAGGGGAGTGGTGACTAAAGAAAAAAGAGAGCTATGAGGCATAAAATGAATGGATGACAGGAATAAACTTAGACAACAAACCCACTTGCAACACATAATTTTTGAAATATAATCCTAAGGGAAACAATGTTGAAAACATTTGTAATGTTTACCTATAACACCACCTAATCAAGGTGAACATTTAAAGCTACCTAAAGATTGTGCACCATAATTTCTCAACCTCCCTTAATTGCATCCCCAAACTAGTGGGGGGACAAATGATTAGAAAAAAATTATGAAATTTAAGGCAAAAGGTCCTACTCATTAACTAATAAGGAACTTTGCCTATTGTTATTGGTTGAATGCCACTAGAAGGGCTGGCCAAAGCTAATAGCTTTGCAACACCAAAGGTCCTAGTTATAATTTTAGGGATATGCCCTACAACAACATAAGAACACATCAATAATAATTGAAAAAAACAATTAACTAAATCCTTTGGGTCAAATAAATTTCAAAAATGTTCAAATACCATGCTTGAAGGCCCATGAACTAAAAGATGAGCCAAATGGATAAATATAGACTTGAACATGTTTTAAAAAAATCAAAATCTACTTTTGGTTGGAACTCCATCAAGAATTTGAACATGGCAAGGATGAAAAGCTTGTAAATCAATAATAGTTTTAGAAAAGGCCGAAACCAGGGTTAGGGGGGCAAGAGCCTTTTTACATTGTGTAATACACTCCTTCTTGTACTAGGGCTAGACTTTGATGAAGACAATGGCACTTTGAGTGAAAAGAGAGGGATGGGGTTTCTAGTGGAAGGACACCATTTGAGAGGGGGACCAAAGGTAAAGCAATTTGTAGGGCCTGCACACGAAACAAATGTTTCACCTAAATCTATTTCCAATTGCCATACAAAAAACCTTTGTAATCAGCATGATAAACAAAACAAACTACCTTCTTTAATAGATTCATGAACCTCTCTTTTAAGCCATCGATGTAGGGAAGTGTGAGAATCAAAACCCCTCAACTTGTGATCCAGAGGCGAAATGACACGACTTCCCGTGTGAAAAGGGTTTGCACGGCGGCGTCCCTAAACCTAGCCCTAAACCTTGGCCTCGCTTGAGTTCTTCGTGTGCTGAAGGCACTGTGGACTGCAGAGCGAGCTCGAGCTCAAGCTCGCACCTTGCACCTTGCCACAAGCATCGCAGTCGATTCATCTCGTAGGCGGAGGTAACTTGTTCATTTCCTGCGGACTCAATGCAGTGCTTTACGAGGCTATTAAATGTTCCTGTTTTTTTTTCCCCCTGTTTCCTTTGGTGTGATGAACGACGTAGGAATGCCAATTGAGAGTTTGTATTGTCGAGCTATGATTTTACGTGTGCGATAATGCGAGGTAAACTCTGTTTGACTGTTTGCTTTCTGGGAAGTAATTTCTCTTTCTTTTTTTCGTTGTCTTTCATGCTGAGCGGTTTCTACCTACTTAGGGTTTTTTGGTACTGATGTTAGTTCATGCATGGGGAGTACGCGAGGGAGTCTTTTGCTCGGTTATATTTATTTCCAGTGTTGAGAAGCGGCTTGAAGCTTGAGCGTCTTGTTCTTGCCGGATAGCAGGCCACTCGTAGAGCGGGCTTTCAGCATATCGCATTACCTGGTACGCCGTTAGAATGGCCGTCCAAGAAAGCGCAACTTAGGGTTTAGGGTTCAAATCCACAAATTGTCGTTATTTGAGGAGAATCACTTTCTCACTGGTGCTTTTTTGTTAGTGTGCGGAGGGTTGAGGATTTTCCCCTGTTTCCAAACGCATGTGATCTTATTTCAGAGTGGTGCCTCAAAACCCTGAACGGTGTCCAAAGTTCGGGTCTCTTCTTTTCCAATGCATGATGGGTCTTATCTATTGCTGTTCGTTCTGGCCCACACCACTGCCTGAGTGCAGATGCTTCTGTCACACATTTCGAAATTCCTGTGCTTAAAAATAGATGATCCTTCGTGCAGTATGAATGTATGTCCGGTTTCAAGAGGTTAAGGAAGAACGATCTGATTTTTCCTTTTGTTGCATGAACTTAGGTTTTGTTCAACCTTGCAACACACTAGTCATTGTAGTCTCCTTGAGGTTTCCTGGCACTCTGAATCAACGATTGATAAGATTGCATTCTGGCCAGCAGTATCGTCTCTGTATTGTGTTCATTGCATATGTTTTTAAGACCTGTGGTTGTATCCAGCTATTCATAGTTTGAAGATCTGGAACAAATTTATTCTCCTTTCTAGTGGCTATGATAACATGTTTTGCATCTGTGGACCTCCTGTTACTTGCTAGTTCTCCAATCTATCCTCACCTAGGGTTTAGACACTTAGTAAAGAGCAAGCTTGTCATCAGCATGCTCTTTTGTTCTAAGCAGCTTTGTAGTTGGATGGTATGAGATTATTTGAAATTGAAGCTTGATTCAGGTTCATGTTGCTTGCCAATTGAGGACTTTTTTGTCTGCATTGTCTATTGTGATTGACACTGCTATTTGTGATGAAGGTGATGTTCTGGCACCTTATGAATGACTCTCACAAGTTTATGACTGCACTCTTTGTCATTTTACTTTGAAAGTGTTGTCGTGGAGATTTCTCTTCTATCCCATTGATGTATTTATCTATTGTAATCATTGAAGGTTCCTTATTCTTTTCTGCAGAATATTTGATAGTCATGGGAAAGAAGAAAACAGTTGAGGTATGTGAGAAGAGGCCTTGATTTCTTTTGAATGTATCTTGGACTTGTCATGTATTGGGTTCTAGGGGTCATGTCCATTGCTTTCTAATCTTCAGATCTCATGATCTTTATCTGCATTGGATTATATGTTTCTACCTACATGGGTATCATGTTGGAGAGTTGTTGCCCTGACAGTGTTTTGGTGGTGGTTGAATTGAACTCATAGGTTGCTGTGTCAGTGCCTGTGAAAGCAGAGAAGAAAAAGTCAGGTACTGGTTCTTCTCTATGGTCAGCATAGACTAAGGATGATAATGGTAGGGAAGACAAAGTGACTTGTTCACGGCAATTTCGCTTTGAATCTCGTTTCCTGTATTGCTGTTATGCCCAACCACTCAATGGACATAGACCGACAGAACAATATTTCCAACACTGGCTTTGTAGACTGGAATCCGTCACACTGAACAGGAGTGAATTTGAGAAAGCATTTCTTTCTTAGCATCTTACAATACTGTTTTTTCCTCAGGAGATGGTCCCTGTGAAGGCTGTCTCTGTAAAGAATGGAAAAGATGAGACCTCAGAAGAAGAGAGTGAGTTAGAGGAAGAATCAAAGGTACAGTTTTCAACATTGTCTTATGATGTCCATTGAGTTTTATGAGATTGGGTTAGAGGACTTTGTGGGACCAAGTTCAATGGTGTGGTCCTTTGGTTTGTTATCTAAGTGATTTGATTGATTTGATCGATTTCCTGTGGGCAGTTGACATATGGTTTTTTATCTGGATATTACTTCTCATATATGAGGTGACATCTCTATATTCTTGAGTCTTACTGTTGTATATGCAGCCTGTAGCAAAAGCAATCAAAGCACCTGCCAAGAAGGATGAAAGTAGTTCAGAAGAAGATGAGGAGGATAGTGATGATGAAGAAGTGGTAAGAAATGTCCACCATATTTTCCTGCAATATGTGTGCTATGGTAATGATTTAGTTACATCTTTAGGTAGTCTAGAAGTGGCTTTGTTCTGGCTGGAGTTTAGATGCATTGAATGAAATTTCCAGTTATTAGCTGCTGATATGGCAAGGTAAGCTGGCAATTTGTTGGCTCTGCCCACACAGAAGAGACTACTCATTGGTGCAGGACTGGGCATAATTTTTTTGGCTCAAACTTGACCCAATATGTGAGTGACATCTGGAGCACTATATGTGCATATGATGGGTGGGCATGCTCCATAGAAGTGCATGCATCTAGATGAGTAGTTCTAGATGCAGTAAGGGAAGTTTTTAGTTTGAAGTTTGAACCTGCAATAAAGGGTAGGGTTGTTATGCAATGAGCTGCTTGTTATTTTTGCTCATGTTTCATGGATGATGCTGTTATGTGTTTTTGTATTGAAAGTGGAAGAGGGTATAGTCTCTCTCAATAGTTTGAGATGTCTTTTTAGTGGTGTAGTCATGTTGATTGCATAATTCATTGGTTTTTCTTTTTACCCAGTGAATGTCTCTTCTGCCCAAAATGTCTCTCTTTCTACTACAGTTTGTATGCTTGCCTCTTCCACATGGCTGATTTGGTCCTGAAAAGCCAATGCTCTTCAAGTTCCTTCACCTTGTTTCTCTATTTCTCTTCTTATTTTCATGTTAGGTCTATTGTATTGTGTTTGTCTTCTTGGTTCTTTGGTTGTCTCCTTTATGTTATGTTTAGCTTCTGACCATCATAGTGAAGTCTCCTGTAACTGCTAGTCTTTTGAAAACTCAGTTAATTTATGACATAAACTTCCATCCACCCACCACCAGGAGCAGATGAACTCAGGTGAGGATGCCAGCTGGCCAATATTGTGCAGTCTGATGTTCAGTACCATATAGGTTGGTGTTGAAGGTCTCTTAGAGCGCTAGCCAATGTTATGACTAAGTCTGGCTATTGCTTCTGGAAATGTGAGAGAAACTCAATATGAAGATTTTTGTGTATAATTGCTGGCCTGTTTTCAGCAGATTATTACATACACTCACCATCAGCAGCGCATGAAGTCAGTGGGGAGTCATGAGTCATGACAGCAAGATACTGGTATTCATAATGAAGGCAATGATCTGATACTTTGTGCAACACTCATATAAGGTTATGACTGTGCTTGTTCTTGTTGTCTTAATTTTGTTTTGCTGGAATTGATACAATGACATTGAAAGTGTTATTTTGGAGTTACCTCTGCAATTTCACAGATCTGTTGTTGATCTTTCTTCTCTCTGTTTTCTTTCCTTTTTCACTTTGGTGGGGTTTTTCTATTTCTGGTTTCACTGTCGATGTTCATATTTTTTCTTGGGGTTTCGGTCTTCTTTTCTTGAGCTAGCCAGTATTGTGGCTGAGTTTCCCTGTTACTGCTGGTCTTGTGACAAACTCACTATGCTGGTTAATGTTTCACATCAACCTGCAGACATTCTTGGGAATTGATGAAATCAGTGGGGATGTTATGTTGGAGGTCAATGCCATACATGGCGTTGTGGAAGGTCCTTGAACATGCATATCACTATTGCTGGTGTTTGAACTATTCCTTAATTCTTGTTTTCTCTTTTTCATGGTTGCTGATGGTTGCTGATTTTTGGTCAGATCTGAAATATCCATTACCTTATTACAGGGTCATCTCTCAATTCTTGTTTGCTAGAATTGTAGTCATTGAGGAATTCTCAATTCTGTTTTGTGGTCTGGCTTTTTCTTTTCTTTAGAGAGGAGTTTCATCTTTTTCATGGTTACTGATGGTTGCTGGTTTTTTGGTCAGATTTGAATTATCCATTTCCTCATCCTAGGGTCATCTCCAGATTGTTTACAGGTTGCCTGAAATTGTTAATTATTGAGAAATTCTCAGCGCTTATGAAGATATATAAGGTCTCTGTACATGTGTGACTATTCCTGTTGTTCAGAAATACTCCTCAATTTTGTTCTATTTTCAATGTTGTTCCAGGGTTGGCTTTCCTCTTTTGCTGTTGACTGATATGTTTTCAGATGTGAAATATGTATTACCTTATCATTGGGTTATTTCTCAGTTGTATTCAGGTTGGCCTAAAGGCATGAGTATGGAGGATTTCTGATTACTCATGAAGTTGTTTGTATCTTTGTGGAATCACTGTTTTTGGGGCTGTTTATAGAAATAGTTTGCAGTTCTCTGGTTTCATCTGATGGCTTATTCACCTGCAGCCTGTAAAGATGGGGCTTGATACTGGAGAAAATCAATGTGGTTAGATTGGTTGTTTTTCATATGTGCTCTTTTTGGTATGGGAGTCAGGTACCTGTGAAGAGTGCACCTGCCAAAGCTGCACAACCAACACCCACAAGTGTTGACAGTGATGAGGATGAAAGTGATGATGAAAAGGTATGCTTGTTATTTTGTAGAATGACATTGAATTGTGGATGCTGAATGGCAGATATGGTTGCATTCAAGAAAGGTATTATTGAAAATGCATATGATAGTGATCATCATCCATTACAGCCAGTGAAGAATGGGGTCAAGCCAGCAGCCAAACCTGAAGACAGTGGTGATGATGATGATGACGATGACAGTGAGGAAGAAAGCAAGGAAGGAGCTGAGGTTTTTTTCATTTACAATCTTGATGCTTTATCTTTCAGTGAGTGTTTTTCCTTTTTTTACATTGACTTATTTGCAAAGAATAGAGAACTCTTTGTCCAGGCACCAGGCAGCTTTAGCTTTACAAGATGGAGAAAGTGAGGTGGTGTGCAGTCTTGTGAATGTTAGTATTCTTACTTTGTCAACTCTATGATTTGAATCTCAGAATGGAAAAGTAAAAGCAAAAACTGTTGATGATGATGAGGATGAGGAGGATGAATATGAAAAGAAAGTGGAGGTATGTGTTGTCTTGAATTCAGGTTCTTTTTCATGTGTATTTGCCATGGATGCCTTCTCATGCAACTTGTTAATCAGATCTTCCTTGTTCATTGAGACATGCACTTAAGCTGAAATACACTGTGAAAGCAGGCAAAAACACCTGTCAAATCCAATGTAAGTGGAGGAGGTGGCAAAAAGCTTTTTGTGTGGAATTTGAGTTTCAAAGCCACAGAAGACACCCTGTAAGTCTTCATGTGGCACTATTTTTCCCAAAATTTTCCCCATTTCAGAAGGGGGTTTGAATACTCCAGGAAGATTTTCCCAAAATTTACATAAGGATCTTAGGACCAGTGTCTCCTACTGAAGTAGTAGCATTTGCCTCACTGTATGTGTTTCCAGGTATGAGTTTTTCAAGGTTGTTGGACCTGTGAGTGATGTCTACATTGCTCAAGATGACAATGGGAGTCGAGGATTTAGTTTTGTAAGAATGGATACAGAAGAAGGTGTTGCCAAGGTGACATCCTCAGGGCCTCCTCCATATTGCAAGCCATGTTTTTTCATTTAATTCTTTTCAGCATTTTAGCTGTTTTCAATCATGTCCTGTTGTGTGGAGGCCCTGTTTCCAGCAATTCAAATCACCAGTGTGGCTCCTTGCAGGCATTGGAGTTGAATGGCCAGTATTTAGAAGGGAAGTCCACTGTGAAGTTGCATGGGAGCGTGAAGACTGAACCCAGAGTGCTGGGAAGAATTGGAAATCACCTGGGTCTGTCATTGTGTTTTGTAATATTTCACTTTGCATTGTGACTTTGAACATAGATGTGAAGCATTTGATTAACTTCCTTGATACTGTTGCAATGGTATACTGTTTGTTAGAGGGTTGTTAGTGGTAGGATATGTATGCAGATTACTAACAGTCTGGTTGTCACTGTGCATGCCAGTGGTGAAAACACAGGGTTTACTCCAAATCCAAGGCCAGGAGCTGACAAGACTGTTTTTATTAGGGGTTTTGACAAGTTCCAAGAGGAAGACACAGTGAGTCTATCACTTCTCTAGTTGCCCAAATATCGAGAACCCATCAAATGTTGCCCCAAATACATGCTGTGTTAGTTGTTGAAATTTCTTATTAATTGTACTTTTGAAGCATGCCTGTGATCTCTTATTATGAATGGAGATGCAGCTTTTGTGATGTTTGCAGGTTTGCATTATTGTTGCAGTACTGGATCCCTAATGCCATTCTGGAAATGACTGTGTTACAGATAAGGAATGAATTGACTAAGTTTTTCAGCGCATGTGGTGAAGTACAGAATGTTTGAATTCCCACAGATAAAGAGACAGGGGAAATCAGGGGGTGCGTTTTTGAAAACTATATTTTGGTTATTTCACTTAAATTAGGGGGATTTGTCCAGGAGCATAATTATGTGTTTTTTTGTGCTGGTTGCAGGTTTGCATACATTACCTTTGATTCCAAGGAGTCTTTATTTAAGGCATTGGAGCTGGATGGTTTGGATTATAATGGACGCTCTTTGCGAGTGGACACAGCTGGTGATACTGGTGGTGGTGGTGGAGGTGGTGGTGGTGGTGGCAGTGGGTGAGGAGGATATGGTGGTTGTGGTGGACGCAGTGGTGGGTTTGGTGGATGCAGTGGTGGTCGTGGAGGTGATCATGGTGAGTTGTCTACATTGTTTTTAAACCTGGTAGTTGTTCTACCTCTTGAAATAACTTAGTGATTTTTGATGTTAGTGGTATGGGTGGAGGTTCAGGGTTATCAGTTTATGGAGTATAGGGAAAAGGTAACCAAGAATGAGAAAAGGTGATAATGGTCTTGCCATAATGTGTGCACAGGGAGAGGAGGAAGATGGGGTAGGGGAGGTCGGGGTGACTTTGGAGGTCGTCGAGGATGTGTAGGTGGTGGGGGTGGTGGGATGAGCATGATTGGAACAGGTCTGTTTCTTCTTTGCCTTTCCATGCTCTTGTTGAATGTGTCGAACATCTGATGTTCTGTTTGCTGGAGCATGTAGAATGTGGACGTGAAAATTTGAGGTCCAGCTCTCACAAGTAGAATCTGCCATTTGCAATGATTCAGAGGTTTCCAATCTCTGTGGTCATAAAAATGTTAATATTCTAGATTTCTTATCAGAAACTGACAGTAGTCCTGGAGTGGTCATTAGTGTTTTAGCGATATTGACATTCTACTTGTTGGCTATACAGGAAAGAAAATGACATTTGGAGATGACTAGTGGGTTCCCTTCAACCAGTAAATTGTGGCACTTCATTTTTAGAAGTTCTTCTGATCATTTTTTTTTGATAAGGATGCTTGTCATTAAATTAGGAGACAATGCTGCAATGTGCACACAGCAGGGGTTGGGTCTTTTAAGGGTTGAGTTGTTTTGATAACAAATGGAATTGCAACCATTTCCTTGGCTAGTTTCTTGGCAGATTGTAGGAACTTCTTGTCAATTTATTACAAGCAATGGTCTTCTGTCATGATTTCAATTGGCAAAGGAATGTAGTGGTAGTATGCATCTCAATAGCTTGCAATGATCAATGATCACTTCTTCTGACTGCTTTGGTTCAGTCACTTCTCTTCTGTCAATTCATTTGAGTCATACAGCAAGGCCTCTACTGTTCATCTGAAGTTGTGAATGAAGCAAGGAAGGTCTATGTACAAATGGATCAAGGGAAGGAACTTGTGTTTTCCTTGTCACATTTTGGTTACAACAGATGATGTCAATGAAATCTAATGATGTAAGTAGCTTGACCCATTGATGTGATTGCCTGTTCTCACCTGCAATAGTCAGTTGGAAAAGCTGTCATAAACTGCCATTGACAATCATTTTTGTATGGTACTTGGCCATTTCCAACTCTTGGGCTGCAGAATCCATTGAAGATTTGATGCTGGGCTTTTTTTATTGATGTGTAGAGGATGCAGCACAAATATTTATGTTCTTCCCACTTTTCTTTCCTTTACTCAAATTTGATCCTGAGAATGCTTTTTATTAAGCATCATGCTGTCTAGTAAAGTCTTGAATCCCTGCTAGGTTTCTGTGGGTTTTAAGGGCCTCTTATGTCAGTCTTGAATTATAATCCTTGGATTTGAAAGTTGAGCGTTCTGGTTTATGGCAGTTAGCTATACAGGAGTTATGATGTTGATCTGAAAAAAATTAGTCTTGATTCAAGATGTTTAATATGTTTAAAACGCTAAATGTAAGCCTCCCCCATAATGGCATAATTCAATTCAAGTCTCAGTTCTCCTAGTGTGCAGCTGCAGTCTAAACCAATCCACCCAATTTTTGGCACAGAAAGGGTGCTACCCTCTTGCAAAAGGTGGAAATGCAATCACATGGTGCAAATGGAAGAGATGAGCATTGAGTACATTGCATCCATAATTGATTCACAAAGGTAGGGCAGTAAACATCAATTTTGACCCAAGGCCCCCGTATGGTTCTAGCAACGGATAATTTGAAGGGCTGTAGCACCTGTCAAATCTCATGTATGCATTGCCATTTGGTCAGACATGGGTTAGATACCATAATGTGTAAAAATAGTGTAAGAGCTGGTTTAATACTCGTGTGGTCTGTAGCTTCAATTATTCTCTGTTCTCCAAAACAGCTGCCCTTGGGGCCCCTCACACTGACTAGCTAAGCCTAAATTGGGATAACAATTTTCATGTGTTGAATGTTGATTAAGACTACAGTTTGTGCAAGCAAAGTATACAATTAGTGCCTACTTTGTCTCACTAATTCTGATGCCTCAGCTGCCTTAAGAAGCTGTTCAGCCAATGCAGGTCCACTCTGAGCTACCATATCTGCAAATATATGGTACATGTTACTTGTACTTTGATCTCCATTCTGTGATGAACTGGAACTCAAAAAATTCCCTGCACAGATGATGAAACAGTAAGATCTCATGTGCTACAGATCTCAAGCATCAAATTCTGAAGTCCACTGGTTATGTATGCGGTGAGCAAGGTGCAGTCCAACTTTCTAGTAAAGGCCATTTACCTTGTCTCTTGGTCTTTCTTTCTGTCTGTGTTTGTGGTTGGATTGACAAATATCTGATGACCTCCATAAGCTTTTTTCTTGTCAACCTACCTGTTGTTAAACTTGCACACAATTGCCTATTGCTGTGTCTAATAGGGTCGATATATTTAAAATAGCATTTGTACCTGCATTTCTGAGTAGATTTGCCGGGGTATCAAACTCTGCAACTTGCCCATTGGCCAGAACTAGAACACGGTCACAATCAATGATGGTATTGAGTCGGTGAGCAATTGTCAGGACAGTGCAGTCATGAAATAGACTGCACATTGCTGTCTGGATCAGCTGGTCTGTATCTCCATCAACAGCAGCTGTGGCCTCATCCATCACTATTATCCGTGACCTTCACAATACAAGTTAACAAAGCAGATGTACTTGATTTTATCAATCATAGCATTCTGATGGGTTCAACACAAAGCCTTCCTGCCATAAACCTGTGCATTCTCCAGGGCTGATGAAATAGCATGGGACTCATCCTAAATGTGGCAAATAGCAGAATTTGAGAAAGCTCCTCACTCATCAGAGCATTGCTGCATGCTGGAAGTGAAAGACGAAATAATTAGAGACAAAATACATCAAATTGATAGGAAATCAAACCTTTTAAGAAGTGATCTGGCAAGACAAAGTAGTTGACGTTGCCCAACACTGAAATTGGCACCATATTCTGCTACTAAGCTGTCTATTCCATTTGTGAGGCTTTTAATCTTCTTGCTTAAATGGACACTGGATATGGCTTCATTGATCTCAGCATCTGTGTGCCGCTCAAAGGGGTCAAGGTTCAGCCTGATTGTTCCCTTGAAAAGCACTGGATCCTGCCAATCAATTAAACTGTCTATGTGAAGAGAAGGTTTTCAAATGAGATCCACACCATTAGTATATTCTCTAATTCTGGGTCCAATTTGAATAAGCAGAAAACTGGTGCAAGATGAACAAAAGTCTGGAGCAACAGGCAAAGTTTCAACTGAGACTGCCATCCACTGATAAAATTCACTACTGTCAACAGCAGCAAGATTGCTCAAGCACAAACTTGTGGGATGATGGAGAGGCGTTGGCGCAATTCATCGAGCCCAACCCCAGCTATGTCAATGCCATCCACCAGAATACTGCCAGAGCAAGCACTGTTGTCAACCAGTCGGAATAGCGCTGATGCTAGGCTAGACTTTCCAGCTCCTGTTCTCCCCAGGATGCCCACTTTCTCCTGTGCTTTTACCTGCTTGACCATTCACCAGGAAGAGGAGAGTGGTATCAGGTTGAACACATGAGCTTGCATTGCCTGACTTTCTTAGATTGTCTACAGAAATTGAAAATAGCTCTGTTGAACACACAGACCTTGAAGGTAATATCCTTTAGAACTGGGGGCAGGTCTTCCTGGTATGCCAGTGTGTAGTGTATGAAATCTATCTCTCCATGCTTGGGCCAGTTGTCAGATATTTTTCCTGGTTTTGTTTGTGAATTGCCTTCAGTGGGCAACACTGTGTATGCCTGTAACCCATCTCAAGTCTATAAATCAACTTCAACTAGTCAATGTTAAGAAAGAGTTTGCAGAGGCAGGGCAACATGGTGACAAATCAAGGTGAAGTTCATTAATGGATGTGGCTGAAAGCCGAAGGGAGAAGTGAGAAGGCAGATCTTTGACGAGTTGATGCATGATCTTACTCCTGATAGTTGTCATGTCAGCATCTCTGCATGCATATATGTGTGAAACTTACCCACCAATTCAGAGTGGAAGATGGGTGCACCAAATACTTGTTGTGAAACAGTAAATGTTGGCATGACCATCACATGAAACATGGAAAAAAACCTTGGAGAACAGAACAAGTATTATTGACATTTGATTAGAATATATGATGTAGTCACTTGTTGGTGTTAAGAACTGAAGATAGAAGGGAAGTGAGAGCAGTGCCTGAATTCGCTCCACACTGGTAAAGTAGTTTTCAGTTTCAGATGCCATTCGTACTCCATATTGGAAAAAGTCTGTGATTTGTAGACTTTGCACCAACACCACCCCTGCACTTTTCAAGAGGTTAGTGCACGTATCTTTTCTTCCAGCAATTTTCTCACAATAATTTTTTTGCAAAGGAGTATCCACCAAAAGCATTAAGAGAATGAACAATATTCTCCTCTCCTTGCCAAGGGTCTCGATGACCTCATTTCCTTGCTGCAGCCTAGTGTCAAGAATGAAATATTGCATGTTACGTTGAAACCTTGGAAGTGGGTGCCTTAAATTGATCTTCCAGGCACATTTGACAGTCCAGAAGCAAGTGGGAGGGTCTAATTTTACCAACCAAAAGAGAGAGAGGGAGAGAGAGAGAGAGAGAGGAGAAGAAGAAGAAAAAGAAGACCTGCTAAACCAGGGCCAATGGAGTGACGACGAAGCACCACAAGCAGGGCAGTTAATGTGACACAGATGGCTGCAACAAAGTCTAGACGTACGCCAAGCCAACGTGATGAGTGCACAAACATGATGAAAGCCCTGTGGTTAGCATCAATCAAATGAATAAAATGGTTGTGCATTCTTTTTTCTGCACCATAAGCCCGTACTGATGTGATTCCCTGGTACATCATTTCAAATTCAAAAAAAATTTGTGAGCAGTCCATTTCATCCTTGTCCATCCCCCCCCTGCTCTCTCTCTCTCTCTCCACTTAGCAGAGCAAAGTAAAAGAAAACTTTGCATTGTGCTAATTCACCAGAAGCCAGAGATGTGTGGCTCAAAACCTGTGCCATTCCTGTGATTACAGATGATAGAAGAAATCAAAACACTCTGGAACTCCTAGTTTTGAAGTTGAAGTTTGCAATGCCAAACTCAAAAGAAAGCTGTCAAATGTTTTGTGTATGTCCACTGCATGTGATAAGATTGTTAACCTGAAAGGTCTCTGAAAAGTGTGCATACAGAGGAGAGCGGGACAGTCCATCCAATCGTTTCAATTCACGAGAAACTGCAACGTAGCACCTTTGGAGATAGAGGAACACAAGTCCAAGTGGTGGGATGCATAGCAAAAACCAGGGCATAAGGACAGAAATGATTGAAATGGATCCCAAACAGCTGACCAGCATCTCCAGCATCATCTGCACCCTCCAACATAATGTTTGGACAAGGCTGACTTCTAGTCAGTACTTGGATGGGACACACTAGAGCAGTGTGAAAACTACAATCAACAATCTGAAGATCATCAGTCACAGTGAGTTGTATAATTTTGGCAATAGTCTCTTCTCATAATACATTACCTGAGCAGTGTAAGGTAGCAGTTCATCCACCATGGCCTGGTCTTTACCAAAACGATTCAGTATCCTTCCAACAGGGTTCTATGCAGAAGGAAAACAAAGATCAGTCTTACATACAGTGTGAAGCATTGGTACATGGTCAATCCAACTCACAATGGCATGACTAAACCCAAGAGGTCTATGTACATTGCTATCACCCACTACTCAGAAGCTGTGCAAACACTGCACTAACACAGAAAAAACATTTTCTTTAACAATACTGCTCTTTCTGCACTAGACATTGCTTTGGTACATTGCTTTGGTACGTTGTGGAAATATCTGAAAGTGGATCTTGAAAAATGGTAGGTGTACATTTTCCTTACCTGATCAAAAAAGAGTTGGGGAGACCGGAGGACCCTCTCTGCCATCAAACTATGCATCTTTCTTGCTGACCAAAGTGCTGCTTTGGTGAACATCAGAGCACGCCCAAGTGAAAATGTGATAGCTGCCCCAACAAAGCAAGCATAGGAGATCACATAGATCCTAGTACTGAGCTGGTATTTTCTATCCACCCATATGCTAAGCCAGTAGTCCACCATGACACGCAATGCTTGACCCATAAGAAATACTGCCATAACTGATGTGAAGAAGGCCAGCCTGCAATACACACATTTTACAACCACATCAAACACTCCAACCCATGTTAATGCACTGTGAATTTGACAACTGAGGCACAAACCAAGAGACACCTTGGTTGAACCACACATGACATTGAAGTTTCTAAACTTGACTGGGATGCAAATGCAGTCAGCTCTACCAGCAAATAGCAGATATTCTAGAAGAAACTGATTTTTGAAGAATGAGGTTCAATTTGAGACATATGGGTACGATTTTAAGGTCTCCAATACAAGCTGCAGCTGAACCATTCTCTTGGTTACAGAATGTGAGAATGAACTCTTCACCTAATCCCCATTGAGCAGAGCATCAAAGCAGGCGAAGACACAGTTGCAAAGAAAGAGAACAAAGAAGAGAAATTGACCATTAACATCTCCTTGAACAAGATAGAGAAACACAACAGTCAACATCATCAAAAGCTGGAAACCAGTATGACAGAGAGAGAGACAGAGAGAGCCCATAGGTCTGTAGTCTGTACCCACCCTCCTCCATCCCGGACATATTGAATGTATGTTGCCCAAGTGACCACACCCAGAACTCGATCCTCCTTCACTGTGAGCATTCCCCCTGCTTCAGTCCTACTTGCATTACTATCATGCTTTGTACCTTCTTGATCTCCTATCAGTTCACTATTCTCAACACTGAAAGTTCCAGCTGCTTTTGACCCCATATCCACCAGCTTTTCCAACTTAGAGACAGCATCCATAACATTCTCCAATTTAAGCTCTTTACTCAAACTTTCTTCAGGCCTGTTATTTTCCTCACCAACAGAATTGCCCTCTTCTTGCATGCTTTCTGCAACAGAGCTTCTGTGGGACTTATCTATGAACTGATCCAATGCCTCTATATTCCCATCTGAGACTCCATAAAACCCATGAGCATGTTGAACCTCACTGCTGGTTGCTTCTCCGACTTGTGCAGCACTACACAAGCCTGTTGATGTATCACACCTGCTATCCTCATCAAGAACAGGTTCATTCTTTAGTTCGAACTTGTGTATTGTGACTGGTTCAAGTCTCCCCTGCTCCATCATGTATACTTGATCACAAAGACCAAGAGATACTTTGTTGTGGGTGACAAGAACGACAGTTCTTCCCTTCAGAATCCCAGATAACACATGTTCCATGAGGTGTTTAGCTGTTGGGACATCGACAGCTGCCAAGGGATCATCTAGCAGGACAAGAGGGGCATCACTGTAGCATGCACGGGCAAGGCTCAAGCGAGCCTTCTGACCTCCACTCAAATTTACCCCCCTCTCCCCCTGTACTCAGGAAAGTTCAACTTCACACATGAGCTATTCCCTCTCTGAATCCTAGCACCAGTTACACAGTAGAGACACAGCTGCCAAGATAAGAATTACAAGACAGAAAGCCTCAGCATCTGGTCAACATATTATATGATAGAAAACAACTGAGCTTAAGAGTCACCAAGAGTGAGTATAGATGTTTTCCAGTAGCACTGTGCATGGAATTGTTGTCCTCCCTTGGAGATCATAACTCTCAATATTGAAGGCCCCTTATTTCTCCAATCTGTCAGACTATGAAGAAGGGAAGAGACTTACAATTTCTGTGTCATGACCTGCAATTAACTGTGAGATATCATGATCCAATGCACAAGCTGAGATTGTCTGCCTGTAGCGATCTTCATCAAATTTACTTCCAAAGAGTATGTTGTCTCGCACTGTACCATTCAAGATCCAGGGTTGCTGGGGTACATATGCAACTGATCGGTCTGTGGTGAAAACTCCTTTCAAACACTGTCCACCCAGCCCCACATCGTATCCACTCATCCCAGTACAGATTTTTCTTCTTGTTGGTGTGCAAGAAACTGGGTGCAAGGTCTATGCCTATGGCAAGCACATCTTTCTTATACATCTGCAAGGAGTAAATCTTCTTCCTTTATTTCCTGTTCCATTCCCAACATCTAGATTTGTGTATATGAGAAACTGGGTCCAGAGTTTATGGCCCTATGCCAAGCAAATCTTTCTTATAAATCTGCAAGCAATAAATCTGCTTCCCTATTTGTGGGGATTCCATCCCTCCATCTTCCAACTCAAAAGATGCAAAATCATACCTCCATCTCACCCAGAAGGGCCAAGAGAAATGAACTCTTCCCACTTCCAACAGTTCCAACTATTGCCACAAATTCACCCCGCTTCACTTCGAAGTTTATGCCTTCCAAATTTGTCAGGGCTCTGTCCATTGAGGCAGATTGCCTCTCCTGGGTAGTTTCTTGCAACTGCAACTTAGCTAGTCTTTGATTCCCTTCTTTTTGTTCTTTTCCAGTTGACTTCAATCTCTTGTTGGCAAGGAGGGTCTTCTCTTGGATATTCCAAGAGAATGTGCCATTCACAACAGCAATGGCTGCATCTGGGTTGATTGCAGAGACCTGGCATCCTTCTTCCCAAGTTTTTAATTTCTACAACTTGTTTGTACCACCAGGAGAGTCAGAATAGCTCAGCTTGTGAGATTGAATCAGCTTGAATCTAGGAGAGAAATCAACACAAAAGTCTTGCAGCAACATCTGCATGTTTAGCTTTCAATCATCTGGCGTAAAAATGGCACAATACTACACAACACAAGGAATGAAGCAGAGCACAAGATCACTGATGTCAGTCTCTCCAGGAAACATGATGAATAGCAAAATAGGAAGATTTCATGCCAGATTTGAAGGTGCAAAATTGACTTACAGCAGCTGCCTCTGTGGGGCTGCTAAATCCATTGCCATCAGGAAGGTCAAGCAGCCTTTGCACACGTTGGATTGCCACCAGAGCCTCTGATACAGTCTGTACCCCTGTCGATGACCAGCCTCTGCAGAATTACCTCACTGAAACAAATGCATTGTAACATCTATTTGAACAGAAGTTGTAGCTAGCTGAATCACTGGTAGGAATTTTGCATAACAGCTTGCATTCATCCACAGAATTCTAGATTCTGAATTCCAGATTGACCTACAGGGTGTGACTATGATCAAGGACAGCACCAAGGAGAGCTTACAATGGGGGTTTGTGAATCAAAAAGCTTCATGATCTTGAGAAGATCATACCTTGGGGTGCTATTGCATAGACCCGTATAAGAATGCTGAAGAGGGCAAGTACAGTAAAGGCAAGGCCAGGAGTTAATGCTGCTCCTCCATGAATTGCTACATATATGCCGAAGGTTACAAGTGACACCAAAGGGATCGCACCATCCTGCCATTCCAAGATTTCAAGATGGGAAGTGCGCATGACTTGCTAGAAATAGCCTTGATCTTATACTCCTCAGAATTCAGGAGAGAAACCCAACTCTCAGAACAAAATATGAATCTGTAGCACCATGTTTGTGAGTATGTAACACGTGAGTGAATAGCCACACCCAGAGAATGTTGTTGTTACCCTGATGGTGGAATTAGATGCTCGTAGAAAGGCAGCCTTGGTGATCAATTTCAGCTCTGCAATCCTGAGGTCTGAAATCCGCTTCAAAAAGGCTGCAATCCATCCATTATACTTGATCACACGCACCCCAGTCAAGATCTCATCAACAGAGCACACACGGGCGTCTGTGTATCGAATCGCTCTGCGCCGAATCCTCCCCACCATTTGTGCAACCTTCACCTGATCAATCAACAACAGTAGGTGAAGGTTTTCCCCAAGAAATGTATGTTTGGACCATATGCTTTGACTAAAAGCCAGAAGCCCACTTCGTACAATGATCATAAACATGAAGATTTCTGTGGATGTGTAATATGCAATCAAGATAGAACAACAAACAAGATTACATCAAGGTTTCTTGTGATCAGATCCTCCAAACAGCATTTTGTGTGGTGTTGAAACTGTCCCACCATTTACAAGCTAATCCTTGCTACTTATACATACACACCTGAAGAGGCTGTGTGAGGAAGACAAGCACCACACCAGGTACAGCAGCAACACCAGCTTCATATATCACAAGCCCTCCTACCACTGAAATCTCCACTGCAGCAAACCAAGCTGCAGAGATATCACATGATGGTCATTAGGCCAGAAGAAGAAGAAGAA
>Ga0116229_10000648_pt1 | contig 48538 bp, 36 predicted proteins | sample S1TSphgellanicum_3_FD_87313 | JGI IMG/M metagenome (GOLD analysis project Ga0116229, IMG submission 87313) | Host-associated microbial communities from peat moss isolated from Minnesota, USA - S1T2_Fc - Sphagnum magellanicum MG | ecosystem: Host-associated > Plants > Peat moss > Unclassified... | reverse complement strand
GTTAGCCACTTGGTGTTCCCATCCCCACTCCGCCGGCTCCGTCTTCAGCAGCCAGTACGAGCAGCAGCTCATGTTCAGCTCCACGACTTAGCGCACTCACTAAGACCTAAACAAGTTCTCAATATTTCAAAAAAAACCCTACAAACAAACAAAGGAGGGAAAATGAAACAACACGTACCCAAACCCTTAACCCTAAACAAGTTCTCAATGCTTTAAACAAGGTAAGGAACCATGAAACAAGGTTCTAGTATTATGCACCTTTCACCCCTAGTGTTAGGAAAAACTAAAGTGTTAAAGGGCCTAACACAACTAACTAAATATTCAGCTCACCAAATTAACAACTAATTACTAATTCATCATTAACTATAGGTAGCTAAACTAGTGGTAATTTAAACCCATCCACACACATGGGTAGAATATCTTTAGATTTGCTTAACATGTACATTGTGTGTGTTGTGTGGACTTGGCATTAAGTGGTATCTTAGTAATGCATCATGATCTTGTTGCATCAATTTTCAACATCAATTGATGTTACTTTTCACATTGTTTTTTAACATTGATCCGTCGCTCCAAGATCATTTCCTTTTTTCTATTTGTTTCTCATTTTTTTTGTGTAGTTTTTTTTTTGTTTTTGTTTGTTTGTTTTTTGTTTTTGGGTAGTTTTTCATTCTTTGTTTAATTTTTGTGTATCTTTGTAAAGCTTTATGTGTAGTTTTGTATGTAACCTTTGTGAAGTTCTTTTTGCAATTATGTTTTTTTTGTGCTCTTTAGGCTTCAAAGATCATCTCTGCAAAGTTGTCGTCTTTCTAAAGCTTTTTGTATAGTTGTAGTTGCATGTCTATTCATGAAGTGATCTGGGACTTCTACTTGCATGAGGAGGGAATGATTATACATCTTCATCAACATGTTCAAATTCACAAATAAATGTTTTCAAGTTATGAATTCACGACATTGAAAAGTTTTTTGAATGTATTCTTAGGTTTTCAAGTTTAATTTGTAGTTACTTTTGTTTTGTTGTTTATAACATGGTCAATTTTTTTATAATTACCTTCTTTTTTAACCATCTTTTAGGACCTTTGGTGATGCTTAAAATTTGACAATGTTATTGTGATCTTGTCTATTGTTTTAATGAAAAAATTAAATATAATGAAAAGCATGATGACACATGATAATGCTGTTAAAAAGTGCAAACATGCCATCAACTTATTTGCTTGAAATTTGGGTGGCCAACTTAACATTATAACTTTTGTGTATTTTTGAAAATGAATGATATTTTTTAAAACATTTGATATTACATTAACATTTCACTTAACATCCATTTGACACATCAAATTCCATGTCAACTTTAATGTTATGCATAGTAGCAAATGTGAACATCTTTTAAATTAACATTGTTGTAATACCTAAATACCACCTAATCACCACTAGGTGTCCACACACCATCAATGTACTAATATATCTAAAAGGTGTTGAATAAGATTTTGTGTAGGTGTGAAGAAAATATGTTATGGTCTAAAAATTGTTGGATTTAATGATCTACATTTTTTTCTTTGTTATCTTGAATGAACTAACATTTAAATGTGTAATAAGGTTTAATAGGTTTGTGAGAATTTTAAAGGACCAATGGAATGGTTTAAAAAAAATCATTTTTTTTTAATGTTCAACATAATAAAGTTGTGTGTAAGCTTGAAGATTTTTATAAAAAAGACCAATATGATTATTGGGTTTGGTTGTTTAAATTAATTTTCCTAACTTTATTTTGACTAAACAACAAGTTCAATGTGTACTTGATTTATAAATAAGGTTTTAACACATTACTTGCACACTTTGTTGGTTCTACCCATAGGGAAGAAAGTACGCATGAATGCAATATTTGGGGGTAAAATTTTTGTTCAGTCTTGAACCAATGTGTGAACAACAATTATGCATCTGATGGCATGAACATTTAGAGGTGTCCCATAGAAGTGCATGCATGGATTAAAAAAGTTCTAAATTTATTCAAATGGAGGTTTTAGTTTGGACCTCTCCCTTGGATAAATGGGCAAGCCATTATGTGACAAGTTGTTTGTTTTGTTTGAGAGATCCTCTAATTCCAATCCAAGGAATTTTAAATAATTTGTGAAGCCATTAGGTCTAGTTTTGCACTTAATTTTTCACATTTCTAAACTATTGGTTTATGGTGTTTTTTTTAAAGATCTTAAATGGATCTAATTGCAAATAAAATATGCTCATCTTGGTGGATTGAACAGAAGAAATTGGTAACAATTGTATGGATTAAAGTCTTATGGTCCTTCCAACTACTAATGGAATCATATAACTTCCTCACAATTTTGAAACATAGACATATTAAGCTAAAAGGTTAACAAGAGTATAAATTCATATGGTGACCAATGCCATGTCAAATTTGCTCCATTTTTGTCAAATGTGACTTGGAAACTTCCCCTTTTTAGCAATGTGATAGATTATGCATCAATGGTGGGATTAGGAATATAATGGTTGCAAAACTCATTTGGATAGAATATCACACCTAAACCCATATTTAAGTGAAGGTTTGGAGGTTTTTTGTGGGCATGTAGGTGTCATGAATTGTTTTATAAGTGACCATTGCAAGAAACTTGTGTGTGGGATCAAAGCTTGGAATGTTTATAGAACTGAATTTTTTTGTCCATACTGGTGGGACATATGCTTGTGCTAAATATATAAACCCCTATAGTTGATTATGTTTTTCATAACCTCTATAATTCTAGTAATGATATTGTGAACTTTATTTTGCTTATGCAAGGTGGTAAAGTCTGAAATTGATGTGGTAAAAGGCCTCTTTGTTTTCTTTGGTTATGGTGACTAGATACACTTATAGTAGATAGTTCTGCATAGTTCAAACTATATCATATCACCATGGAGGAGTTGTAACTTCTTGTGGTTTTGTTATCTGAAGAGCATAGATCTTGTTGTATAAATGAAATGTTCCTGAATATTTTGCAACATCATAACTTAATTTTCTAGTACTTTTGTAATGTGGACAAATGAGGACAATACATACATTATTAAGATACCTTCCAAAATTGGTTCTCAAGGTGTCCTTAATGGGTCCTTGTCCACTTTAGTGCAAAATGAAATAAACACCATTTTTTTTTTTGTTAACAATGTGTAAATTAAACATTGTTTGAACTAATGTTGGCAAGTTCTGGGATTTTGGTAGTTGAAGTTCTATGTTATAAATTAGGTTATAAGGTCTTCAAACTAGAGGTTTCAAACTATTTTGGAACAAGTGTTTTTTTTCGACAATTTTTTGCAACATGGTGACATAAAAAAGGGCTAGTGAATCCAATAGAGGGATTTTCGAGATTTGAAAAAACAAATTCATCGTATCTTGAGCAAAAAAACTTAGAAGTCGCCAAATTCAAATAGTGTGTTCTTGTGGGTCACTAGAATGAGGTAGGATTCCAAAAAAGATCTATTATTCCACCAATACAATTGCCATTTACTACTAATTAATGCTAAAAATCCTAGCCAGTGCACCTATTTGAAGAATTTAAAAAAAAAAACACTACTTGGAACCATCGTTGGATTGATTGAATAACCAACCCTTTTATAGAATTAGAATTCGAACTTGGGGTGTTGTCCCATTTTAAATAGGTATAGGTTCTTTATGTACATAAATATGACTTCATTAAAAAAATTAAAACTTCATCTTACATTTTAGGCAAATTATATCATTTGATTGGTCATATATAATTTTTATTTTGAACTATGTTAGTTGAACAAACAAAAATTACATAAATTTTTGGGTTTTAGTTGTGTGTAATGGAAATGGAAACAAATTGATTTAAAATTCTTTGTAAAAATGATCAAAATCAAAGGTTTGTAAATTTTAAATAATCAATTTCAAGATCATATTGGAGGTTCCATTAAAAACCAAAAAAGAAAGTTAAGACTAGGATTGAAGGTTCCTTTTGAAATCAAGAACTCGACAACATTGATTTGTACCTATGAAAGATTTATAAAAAAAAATTAATCCACAATGGGTCATGTTTCCTCTATGCCTAGGAAAGCCCAAAGAATTCAAAGAATTCAAATTTAGAGCCTTGTGCACAATAATACAACATTTATCTATTAATAGTTCATTGATTCATATACATTAATATCGAAGGTGTTTGTGATATAAAAGCTTTGGGGAAAAAATATTGTTAATTCATTTTCAACAAGTTTTTGAATGATTTGTAACTTCGGTTGAAAATGTCTTGGATTTTTTCTTAGGACTTGTTATGAATCCTTATATACTTTAAATTTTAAAAAAATGTATGCATGGAATAATATCTTACTAATATTTGGAGGATATCTATCTATGAAGGAAGGTATTTTGTTTGTTTTGTTTTGTACCGATGAGATCCACTGAACCAGGATGCTTCAGATCGTGTTCTTGGTCTCTTTGGAAAGCTCGTGAGGAGGAGGGGTGCATTAGCTTGGTTTCATGGCATTTGGACTTGCGGTGTAGAAGTTCTTGAGTATTGAATGAATTTTTCACTGACAATTAAATTAAATTGTAGCTGAAATTTTCAGGGGGATTGCAATGTGCCTTTAGTCTTATTGAAAAGATAATGATGAACAGGATTTAATGAAATTTATTTGGTAAAATTTGGATTCAGAATGTGGGAGATGTTGAATTTTAAGTGATTTCTACCACTGAAAATTCAAATAAATTTCAAAAGACCAGGTTTTGGAAGGAAAAATCAGTTGAGGAGGTGGTAACACTTGGGCCAATGGCACAGGCCACACTAGTCTATCTATGAAGGAAGGTTGTTTGTTTTGTTTGTTTTGTAATTATGAGATCCACAGGTCACACTAGTCTATCTATGAAAGAAGGTAGTTTGTTTGATTTGTTTTGTACTTATGAGATCCACTGCACTGCGATGCTTCAGATCGTGTTCTTGGTGTCTTTGGAACGCTCTTGACAAGAAGAAGGGGGTGCATGGGCTTGGTTCCATGACATTTGGACTTGCGGTGCAAAAGTTTTTGATTTGGTAAGATTTGGATTCCGAATGTGGGAGATATTTATTTTTAAGTGATTTCTACCACTGAAAATTCAAATAAATCCCAAAAATCACCAGATGTTGGAAGGAAAAATCAGCTGAGAATGTGGTAACACTTGAAGGCTTACACCATTCCATCTCACCATCCATGGCGAGCTTTGCAATGTTCACATGCCAAGTTTCTGTATTTTGTAATGGGTTTACACTTGGGCCAATGGCACGGGCCACAACTAGTCAATATTAAATTAAGTTTTCAAAGAGTTTGCAATTGAGGGGGTGCCCTGGATATTCTTTGAAACAATCATTTTCGATACCTTAATCTTGTTTGGACCCAAGAGTGTGTCATTTCCCAACCATTTGTATCATACCAATATTTAGAAGAATAATTCGCCTATTTTCACTTGTACGAATACTCTCTTGTACACCTAAAAGTCACTCATGAGTCTACATTCACTCAAGAGCCACAAAATTGCAACGAACTAATGGAATACTTTCCTACTACTCTTCTTTGAATCACCTCATACAAACTATTGAATTACAAAGTTTTTTCATGTTCACGATATACAATAAAGTTATTAACAAAGTCGAACAAGTTGGGCATCAGAACTACCAATGTAACCAAAACAGGGAATCAAATGAAAAAAGTGAGAAAAAAAAATTCAACAATTTTTATAAAAAAAACACTCATTTGAATGGAGTTTGGCTTTCAAGTTTTACCAACTATGAGGTGACCCACCCTTGGAGTGGGGAGGAAAGTTAGGCCCACTTTAGACAAGGGTCCAGGGTCCAATTTCCTAAGAACCAATTTGGACTGATTTGAAGCAAATTGAATACTTGAGTTGGGCTGTACCTTGGTCCCTAGCCTGATTCTTGGTTCTCCAAATCAGGAGCTCTCCTTTTAGCACTGTTTTTTGGTCTGAACCAGTTGATTTTGGTCATGTAGGTCTAGCCTCAATTTGCCACTTTTTGGTCCTGCACCCTTGTCTAAAAGCCTTCCTTGAGATCAGTATAAAGCTTTCAACCAATAAGATTACTTGAATTCATTGGTCCCTGGACCCTCGTCTAAAGTCGTCTTTTCATGTTTCCTTTGTTCCATTCAAGTTCCCATTGGGTTCTCAATATGTTCCCCAAGGGTGTTCCCAATAGCCCCTCACTTTAATCCCATATGTTTTGCCCGAAGTCCTCCCCTTCTCACCTATATAGATGGGCCAAAGGGCAAGAATCTCCACGTCTCTACAGAATCTTCTATTTTGGGGAACCTCCATAGTTTCAACTATTTTATACCAAACAAAGAAAGGTTAAACTTATGACGCACCCTCAACTAATTAATATGAAAAAGAATAAATACCCCCAATAAGTATCCCCAGTTTGTAGGTTTACTTGTTAGTCGTTAGGGTAGAACTGCCCATCACCAATTGTTACCATGTCACCGATCACTTTGTTTAGATCTTCATCATCTGTGCTTCATTTTGGAGTGATTTAAAATGTTATGAGAGCGTTACCTCAAACTTTAGAAATCATCTTTGAAGTGTAAATGAAAATGAGTAATGAAAAAATAACGAGGAAAAAAAAGAAAAAAAAAAGCTTTCCAACTTATAAAACACCTTTTTTTTTCCCTCTTATTTTCAAAGTTTTTAGCTTTTTCATTTCTTGTTCGTTTTCAATGATTTAAAATGCTATAGGAGTGCCACCTTCAGTTTTACAATTCATCTTGGAATTCTAATCGTAACAAAGCAACATACCAGGAATATTTTGGGCAATCAAGTTCAGGTTTTGTAATGTTTGATGGTTTGTTTTTTTTGAGTTCTTGACCCCCTCTACTTGGGGGGGGGGAGATGGGGTGGGCGGGCTGTAATTTTCTCAATTCTAATTTGTTTTTGACGATTTCTAGTGCGCCAAATACTCTAATAAGAGGGGTTCAAGTTTTGTTTGGACATCAGAAACAACAGAACCCTCCTGTTGGATCTGGCCTGCCCTGGCTTAAGTGATTTGCTCATGGGCTGTTCTACCCTAGTCATTACGAATGATGATCGGATTTTAGAAATGGCAACAAAGAACTAGTGGTTATCAGGGGTGAGTCTTCAAGATGTATAATCACAGGTACCCAAATAATCTATGAACCGATTGGTTGGTTCTAAAACAATCAACTAAGAACTGATTAAAAAACCATTTGTAAAACTTTAGAGGTTGTTACATGCATGGGATTTGCTGTTGTTGTTGTTGTTATTGGTGTTGCTGCTGCTGCTGCTATTGTTGAAATTGCTCCTCAACTTGGTCTTTTTCTATGTTTATTTATGGTGCGGGGTTCTAATTTTCATGCTGTTTGTTTGTTTGTTTGTTTGGTTTGTTGTTTTTTGTTTTTTTTCCCTCTGATCTCTTCTTGTTGATTTTCCTAAAGCTTTGCTGATCTATAATGTCAAAGAGTTCTCAGGCATGTATCATCTGTACAATACATAAGCTTTTATGTTATTATGTCTTGGGTCATTTTCTCAATTCTGTTTCAGTATGTGAAAAGGGGACTTCAAAGTCATATTTATTATATAAAAGAGAGAATATCATGGTCTTGTTTGCCTTTAAATTTCTAGAGCCATGGGCTGGTTGGTGATGAAGATGAAGGTGCTTGACTGAGTGTTAGATATGCTGTGTCAACACATTTGAACTGTTGTTGTTGTTGTTGTTTTTGGGGTTGATGATGAGCGGTAATGAAGGATTGGGTAGTGGGGGGGGTAAAGGAACAAGGATTCTTTCTTCCAGTAAAGTGTCTGTGGATGTGGGAGTAGGGTAATATGCCAAAAAGCTTTTTTGTTTTTTGGTTATGCAAACTGTGACAGGTGCCTTATGACCCATTTCTCAGATCCGCTGCCAACTGCTCACAATAGCCGCTGCATGAGGATGTGGGTGTGACTACAGTTGAAGAAACTATCAGTATCAGCAGTCTTTTGTGGCACCCAATTGTATGATGGGCTGCATGCGCCAGCATGGGTTGTTGTGCACTCTTAGGGATCATCCTCCAACAAAGAATCATATATGCCCTCAGGAGTTGTTGTATCAACAGCATTCAAAATCTCATGTGAATTCCCATTCCCCCCACTTCTTCTGTGAGCATTTTGTGTCTAGAACTTTGATTTTGAGCCAAGAAAGTTGTTGCCACACAGGGCACAGCAAAAGAGAGAGAGAGAGAAAGGGGGGGGAGGGCTCTAGACTGGAAGAAATACAAACTGATTAGAACTGAGTTTCAAGTTGGAAAAGAAATTGCAGCAGCACATTGGGGAGCATTACGAGTCTGCTTTCAGAATCTAGCAAGCAACATGGCAGTAATCACAACAGTATTGGACTTTGTGTTGCCACCTACAAGTATGTAGCTACTCAGAAACAAAACTCTTCAGACCACTTGTAGGTTTTGAGTTTTGACACAGAATTCACGCATTCTTCCTTGGCTCTTCAAAGAAATTCTTTCAAGAAGGAATTTATTTACAAACTCTTGGATTAAAGCTTGACAATATTCAGGAAGAAGAAGGTTTTCTTTGTTTGAAGATTTGTGGCAAAGCAGAGATATGATCTAGCTGAGCTTCAGGTAACTACAAGACTATGAAATTCCACCTTCAAAGTAATCATCAGAGATGGGTCTCGAGTACATCATGCCCATGTGAAGATCATGTGTCCTTGTTGCAATTGAGTTCAATTCAAATCCTCAAAAAATTATAACATCCAGTTTGTTTGTGGATATGTGTGGGGTGGGTGGGTGGGTGGGTGATGCTTCCTTCCTCCAGTGGCATTTCTTCTGTTGCTACTGTATCCAGCACTGACCTTTGTCAGGTTCCTCAAGTTCCTTGTCAGCTTGTTGGTGTTTGAAGATGTCCGTGGCAAGGTGATACTCATCACAGGGGCGTCCTCTGGCATTGGAGAGGTCTGTTCCATTATTCCCCATCAATTGACATTTGACAAAATACTTTTTATGAATCTGAGAGATAGGATCTGCTGGACACCTCTTCATTGAGTCTCTTGAATGTTAGCACTTAGGCACCCAGTGAGGTAGGGGTTTGAATGTTCCAGGATTATGTAAGTAGATGGATTTGGGTGATGGCCCAGAGCTTGACAGTCGCTCTCTTGGCCATACAAGGCAGATAGCTATCTATGTAATGTGGCTAATGGTTGTGATCTGGGTTTTTTTTGGCAGCACTTAACTTATCAGTATGCAAAACGAGGGGCACGTTTAGTTATTGTGGCACGAAGACAGAATCTACTGGAGCAGGTGGCAGATCGTGCAATGACCAAAGGTGCAACTGATGTGCATGTTATTGCTGGAGATGTCACGAAACAGGAAGAATGCAAACGCTTTGTCGATGAGACTATCAATAAATATGGTCGATGTAAGTTTTCAGCCCTAATTATTCCATTTCTCAAACAAGATTTTGTTCAGAGAGTGCTGAGCACAAGAGGAAGCATATAAGGGAATCTTCGGAAATCTCTCATGAGCAGCAACAACAACAACAATAATCCATGATGGTTGTGATCGTTTCTTGCAGCCACCTCATCATCATCTGACAAAGAAGATGACTCCGATTTGTACTTTGTCTTTACAACAGTCACATTTACTTCCAGTGCTGGTTTTGTTGATCCTCTATTTATATAAGTTGAAGTCTTTGGGATAGCCTAATGAGATGGAGATTTGAAATCACAAGCTTTTCAACTAATACTGGGGGGTTTTCCATGCAGTGGATCACTTGGTAAACAATGCAGGCATTGCCCACAGTTTCTTTTTTGAGCAAGCTAAAGACACATCTGCAATGAATCCAATCATGGTAATTCCTGTGGCTCTCAGAAATCAATTATGGAATAGAAGATCCAGCATTTGATTCTGAGATAGCTATTGTGGATCAAAAGGAAGGTTCATACTTAGTACAGCTGCTGGCTATTTTACTTATGTGGAATCAGCAGGAAAAAATGCTGTCAGCAGAAAAAATGGTCATGTCAAAAATGATCAAGACCAGTTTCTGGCTTTTATAACTGAAGCTTCAATTGACTTTCACCCAATTGCTAAATCACTACAATGCCCTTTTGCAGGATGTGACATTTTGGGGACATGTTTATGCGACCTACTATGCACTGCCACACTTGCGTCGCAGCAAAGGCAAAATCCTTGAGATTGCCTCTGTTGTGAGTGTTATCCCATATCCCCGACAAAGCATATACAATGTAAGCAAAAAACACTCTTTTAAAACTTTGCCATTTTCTTCCCCAAAAACTAAATATAGAATCCTAGTACCTGTCATGGGTAGAAGCTAGCTCCAAAACGGAATGATCCATGCTTTTGACAGCAGCAGGATATATGATGATGTTATTTTTGTGTGTTTTGGGACAGAGTGCAAAAGCAGCTGCACTGCAGTTTTATGAGACATTACGGGTGGAAGTTGGAGAGACGATTGGAATAACTATTGTGATGCCTGGCTGGATTGAGAGTGAGATGACAAGAGGAAAGTTTGTGGGTGCAGAAGGGGAGTTGACTGAAAAGCCAGTTCATCAGCGTGATGTAAGTGGCTCCTTCTTCCTATATGATTTATCATATGCTTAAGAGTTCATTCAAATGCCTGGTTTGATCTACATTGATAGTTGTTGCCTAGACCACATGCATAACTCTAAACATCTGAATGTTAATGTGCTACATCACAATAGAGATGGTGGTATGTAGGAAGGGAAAAAATCTCATAGAACAAAAAAATGCATAGTCAAAAGTCCAGAGGAAACTTGTGTTCTCACAAGCAGACTTTATGGTGCAGGCACATGTGGGACCAGCACCCGTGGAGTATGCAGAGACATGTGCAAGAGCAGCTGTATTGGGTGTTTTACGGTCACACCGCTATGTTGTTGTCCCATACTTCTATAATGCTTTCATCCTGCTGCGTGTGTATGCTCCTGAGATTCTTGAGACTCTCTTCCGCATATTTTATGTCCACCATCCAATTGAGCAGAAACCACTAAGCAAAGTACTCCTGGATACCACCAAAGCACAGCAAGTGTTATATCCTCAAAGCATCCAGAAGCAGGAGTGAGAAAGAAAGAGAGCCTGGAGCTGAAGAGCACCTGGTGTCTATCAAAGGGAAAAAAGAAGTGTTTATTAGAGAAGAACATGGTGATTGTATATCTGTAGATTTTTGTAAGCACATGTGCTTTCATGTTTTTGGAGAAAAAGTGGGTATAATGAGGGAAAAACAATGTGGTTTCAAAGAGGAGGATTGGCCCAACTTGCACATATACGACTGTCAAGAGGGGGGCTATGATGTTGATCACGTAAAAAATACTAATAAGATGTAGCCTGTAAGATCTTGTTTGTTTGGGTATATCTAAAAGTGGTGCAGGGATGACGAAGGTGGTCTTTGTTTTCTAACTCTGTAGCAAGACATAAAAAATGGTGTGCAAACTTTGCAAGAATCTGTTTTGTCTGTGTGAGAAGACACTTTTTGTGCAATGGGGCAACAATAATGAATGGCTCTCAAAACTTTTGAAAAGGAACTTACTGCAAAGTCTTCTTCTGCATGTGGCATGGACATGAGTGACTGAGTGCCAGAATTTGCTGCAGACACAAGTCTTTTGGTGAAAGGAAGGTGATGATTGTTGAAGATCAGAATGTGCCTGCTTTTGTGCATTTGTTTCAATCTGCAACATGTTTGAATATGATTGCATGCAAAATAGTTTTATGCAAAATCATAAACTAACTGATTACCTTGAATGAAGGTATGGAATCTGATCTCGGCTGTTTTTGGACAAGTAGATCATCTTGTGTCATTAGTGCAAGCTCCAGGAAGTATGATCAGTGCTTCTTCCTCTGAGAAGCATCCTCTTAGGTGAGAACCTCCCATATGCCACAAAGTGTGCAGAATTTCATTACAGATGTGTATTGTGTGTGAGGCATTCTGACAACATGAAAGCTTTGGAATCTTGCAACTCCATGGAAGAGTTGTAAGATTTCCTCGTGTGTGGAATAATTGTATGGAGATTCTTAGCAGAAAATTTCCCCAAAAGTCATCATGATCATCAACACTAGTCTATTGGTGTCCAAGTGCAAAAACAGAGGAAGACTGGACAGGAAAGAAGAACGTGAAGAATGTTCTTCAAATGTTGCTTTGCAAGCAGGACAGGAATGAGTGCACCACCAATCCACAAGATGTTGAGGAGAAGTGAGAGATAAGGAGGTTGAGAAAAGATTTTACAATGATGAACAGAGATGGAGTTTCTTTGTTCTTGGTCATTATCGATGCAGTTGCAGCAGCACTCTTATAAGGCTCACTGGAGAAGTTGAGTTTCTTCATGCAAATCTTCTCAATAGGAAGTTTAATACAAAACTACACCAAATGCAGGTCTCAAAAGACACTTGTCTGGTCTCACATTGTGAGTCCGATGAAGAAAGATTAACAATCTGATGCAACAAAAGAACAAAAATCTGATGCATTAGAAGGATACAGCAAGCTGTTGTTGTTGTTGCCTTTCATCTCCCTCATCACCTGCAAGGTCTCTTCTCTGAGACTGATCTTCCCCTTAAGACTTTGATTCCAACATGCACACTGATCATCAGCAGACACAAATTCCTTCAAGCAAGTGCAGAGGCAAATGATGATATAGCAGCACCAGCAGCTACTGGTAACTGTCACCTTGATGTGAAGAGTAGAGAGATCTGCAAAACTCATGCTGCTGCTGTAAAGAAGGAAGGAAGGAAGCAGGAAGAAAGAAAGTTGGATTGTGCTGCAACAACAATAGTAGCAAAAGTGCTACTGTTGTGCTGCTTCTTCTTGTATCAAAAGTTCTCTATGTGCAAATTCTGCTGATTCTCTCTCTAAATGCTGCTTGCAAATTGTTTAGGTACTACTAGCTACTCATTCTTGTCCTTGGATCAAAAGACAGTAGAATAAGAATTTGATTTCTTCAAAGGGGATATAGTGCAATTGCAAAGCTTGCCAGAAAATAATAATCCTTGTGCTCTTCCTCATCAGGTTATGACTGCACCCATCATTCTTGTGTGTGTGACATGTTTCATTATCTGCTCATGGGCTCAAGATTGTTGATCTTTGCACAAAACTGTGAATTGGGTGTTGTTGTATTTTGTCCCTGCGAGTTCTTGAAAGAGGGGCAAAGTGTTAAAAGCTGCAGTCTCTTAGAAGCTTGCCTGTCTGATGAACTTCTGCTAAAACCCAGTGTGCCAATGTAAGTAAACAATTGACAATTTGAAAGGATGTACTTTTCAGCCATCTGCATTATTGTATACTTATATGCACAAAAGAGTACTTCTGGATTGCTTCTGCATCATTGTAGGGCATACCAGAGGATAGCATGCATGCTGGATATTGAAGAAGGTGGTATAGTCTTTTTCTTCTTCTTCTATACTGTTCTGTAGTTTGAACTTTGATCTTGGAAATCCATTTCAAAATTCATGGCTTGTGAGGTCCGTCAGTTGGTTGGTGGACATCTGGTTGCACATCCTGGACATCTACTTCGCATCCTGAGGAGATCATCGTCTCAAAATCCATTTGTCTGCAATGCTTCTTCCTTTCAAGCTCAATACAGCAACAATGACAACAGCATGATCCTGACAAAATAAAATCCCCTTGAAAGAACAGAGAAGCTTGAAATCCTCCTCTTGTTTCTTACGGTTCAAGCTCTGCTTAGTTGAATGGGAATGAAATGAATAAATGAGTGAAGAATGATGATGAAGAAGAAGATGATGATGATGATCCAACAAAACTCTGATGATGATCAAACAAGACTTTGATGATGATGATGATGATGATGATGAAACCTTTTTTGGGTGCACAAAAAGGGCTTTGACTTGAAGTTGAGGTGACGGAGGGAAAAGAAGGTTCTGTTTTGCAATAATACTTACACCCAATATAAGGAATGACTTTGCTCACTCTCTCTTCATAACAAAAGGGATTTTGGTTGCAAACCCAAATTAGGCCAGACATTGAACTTGAATTACTGACTGACTGACAGAGAGTATATTCATTGCAGATCGTGGGGAGCCATGGGTTTGCTCAAGCAGATTTTGAAGTTGTAACTTGTAACCCAAAATAGACAACTCCCCCCCCCAAAACCCAAAGAAAAAAATACAAAAACCCCCACAATGCTGCAAACTTTCTTTGTAAATCCTGCTGATTTTACAAGAATCTCTCTGCAGCTATCTATCTGTTTATCTGTCTATCTACAAGAAGAAGAAGAAGGAGTAGTAGTAGTAGTAATGTCATTAAGTGCAAAGGGGGGGTTGCTATTTATTGCCTCCAGCATTGGGGTACTCATCAGGTGGGTGCCAGCTGCAAGCTTTTGTTGCAAAGGTTTTTGTTTTTCTTGTTTTTGTTGTTATATGAGCCCTAACCAGTCGGCTGTTTTGATGCTTGGCGCTTCTCCTCCCTCCCTCCTCCTCCTATGTGCTACAGTTACAGGCTTGGATTTTTTGCACACTCTTCTTTCCTTCTCTTGCAGCTTTGGATATCCAGTAACGTTCCTCAATGGGTAATTGAGTGTCACTCGGAGTTGTGGAGAAGCATTTCATTCTACAGTCTTCTAGGCCTTCTTGTTTCCTCAAATTCCCTGCAAGAATTTGTTGTTGTTGTTTCTGCTGCTGCTGTTGTTGTGTGCTGATGACGACGATGATGATAAGCTCCATTCTTCTGTTACAAACCCAGGGTTGATTTTTGCACTGTGAGGGAGGGGGAGTTTTGGGTTCAAGCTTACTACATAATTGGGTCTTTGGGAAAAGCAGCGACATACATTGTTGTTGATGCTTTTCAAGGTGATAATTCTCCTCATCACTGGCTTGTAATGCTGCCACTTTTTGAAGTTAGTTTGTTGCATTGAGTTTCTTTGTCTCTGCTAAAATCCCACCTTTACAACTGGCTTGCTTATGGGTTGTTGCTTCAATTTTCTATTCTGTTCAATCCCTCCTGCTGCAGGAGCAATGTGAGCTGTTATTAGGTCAGTCAGTGATCCCAAGGTTTGGGAAAGGCCACAAGTTCTCATGAGATTTGAAGTTCTTGGATTGTTCAAAGAAAATTTAAACAATCCCACATTGGAGAAATGCAGTTAGAAATGCTTCAATCAGCTTCTGAATTCATGATGTTGTGGTTCTCAGATTATAATTTCCAAGTTGTATTGTGTTGTGGACTTTCTTAGATTTCTGTACCACAAATGAGGGTAGTCACAGGCACCATCCAGTGTAGTAGACCATCTGTGACATGCTGCGTGGCAGCTCTTAAACCCTAAACCCTCGGTCCTGGTCTCCAACACTTTTGCTCTTTTTCAGGTACCCATTTTGAGCATTAGATATGTACTTGCATGCATGTGGGTATTTCACATTGTCTCATGATCACCATGCTATTGATTAAAAAAACCATTGCTATTCTGCGCAGATATAGCTACATTTCTTGAAGAAAGCATCAGGTGGCAGTGGAGACTAAGTTTTGCATCGATATATCTCTGGTTTACCACCATCTTCACACCATACATACCAGTTGCAAAATATTTGTATATCTAAATGAAAGTTTTTTCCAGTCAATTCCAGTAGTACCTAGGCAGTGTTTTTGGGCATGTCTATGGGTTTTGTACTTGGTGGTATTGTTTATCTCCTACTGAAGATGATAGAGATTATTTGTTTGCTCTCAAGCAGAGAATCAAAACAGATGGAGGTGGCAGCAGCAGATATTGAAATGCACAACATACCAACAAGCAGTACTGGAAAAGCTGAGGGCAGCAGCAGCCGTCCAGTAAAACGTAGGAAATTTCAGAGAGTGTATCCAGAGGATGAGCTACGGTGCAGGAGGTCTGATGGCAAGGGTTGGCGTTGCATACAAGAAAGGATGGAAGGTTCCATCTACTGTGAACATCATAATTCCACAAAGAGCAAGATCTCTTTCAGGGCTAAACCAAAGAAACGTCGTCTCTCCTCTCCCAAGCATTTATTGTCTGCAAAGTCCCCAAGACAATTAACTGCTAGGCCTGCAAAATCTGATGACGAAGAAGAGGACAGAACTGGAGGTGAGATGGTGAGTCATAGTTAAAAGGAAATCATGAAAGGATCTTTTTCATGTTCCAATTTCATGCAACTTTCTCTTTACTCCATTGTATTATTTATCTATTTGCAATGCAGCCATATCCTGAACTTGCCTACAGTCTGCAGAAATGATATACATTGCTTTGTTGGTTGAGACTGCAGTTCAATGGAACAAAAGAAGATGAAAATGGAAATAGCATGTGTCATCAATGTCAGAGGAATGACCAAGAGAAAGTTATTTACTGCAGCAAGTGTAATCTCAAGTGCTACTGCTCACCATGCATCAAAGCATGGTATGTACAATTCGCACTTCTCCTGTTAGCAAATGTAGGCAATGGATAACACTGTGGATGGATTGAGCTGATTTTTTGAGATGCAACAGGTACCCGTTTCTTTCGGAGTCAGGTGTTGCAGTTGCATGCCCATTCTGCCGTGGAAACTGTAACTGCAAGGCTTGCATACATACCTGTGGATTGCAGATGGTAAGTGGCTTTAGGGTTTAGGTTTTAAGGCTGGCTGGAGGATTGCAATTGGTTGTAGACAGAGAAATTCATTTAACATGTTAAATAGTTTGGTGCATTGGGTGGGGGGCACAACAGGAGACTGTGAAATGGGATGAGGATGTAACACAAGAGTTTCTGAAGTACCTGCTGATCAAGTTGCTACCATGCTTGGAGCAAGTCCACAATGAGCAGCGTGATGAGCTGAAAGTGGAGCGCAGTTTGCAACGTATTAATCTTCACCCCTTCTCTATATCGTACCCTGTTTTTATGCTGTCAGAAAAAAAATGAAACAAAAGAAGTATGTTTTTCTCCAGTTTTGTTGAATGTGTCCAAGTTAAACTGTGCAGGAACATCACATGTGAAGATGGAAAAGACAGTGATTTCTGCAGATCAGTGCCTTCATTGGTATGTAGCACAAGGAGTGCAAGTGTGTGCTTCAGCTTGTTTAATAAGGTTTTCCCTTTAGGAAATTTCTACGAGAAATTGATCTTGATGAAGTATTTAATGTCATTTGATCGTTCTTGTAACAATCATCTACGATGACGCTATGGCTGTTGACATGTCCAAGCACGATTTGCCTTTTTTGCAGCGATAATTGCAGCACATCAATTGTTGACTACCACAGGAGCTGCCCAGCCTGTGGCTACCGGCTGTGCATTACTTGTTGTAGAGAGCTGCGTCTTAAATGTGGGTCAGTCGGAGGAGCTCAGGCCAAACAGCAGGATGGCAAAGAGGAGGAGGAGCCAGAATCAGTGGAGATACAAGGATCAAAGCTAGAAAAGCCTGTGCAATCATGTGCCTGGGCAGCAAGCTCAGATGGTAGCATTAAATGCCCTCCACTGTCACAAGGTGGGTGTGGCAGTTGTGAACTAGGTTTGAAGACTTTGTTTGAGCCTGACTGGATTGCAAAGCTCGCCATGGATGCTGAGATGGAATCGTACAACACTCGAACAGAACATGACCCGCTGCACTGCTCCATTTGTGACCTGGGTGGAGGAGGAGATGTCAAAAAGAAATTGCGGCTTGCTTCTCATCGAAAAGGTGAGAAGAATGACAATTATCTATATTGTCCTTCTAGACACAATGTTGAAGACGAGTCAGAGGGTCTAGTCCATTTTCAGAAACACTGGTTGCGAGGCGAGCCTGTTATCGTGTGCGATGTAGTACTGGAAGGAGGCAGTGGTATCAGCTGGGAACCAATGGTTATGTGGCGTGCTGTTCGTGAAACCATGAAAAACAAATTCGAAAAGAATACCCGCACTGTTGCAGCAATAGACTGCCTTGATTGGCAAGAGGTAGAAGTCAATTCCTCTGATCCCAGGGAAGGGCTCATTATTCTGTGTGCAATTTTTTCTTTACTCCTCAAGCCATCATCGTAGAGCCCATGATATCAAGCATTCAATGTTGGCAAAGGACCCCATCAATTAATTCTTTGATAACGCCCATAATGGGCAGTGCAGGTTGATGTGAATCTCCACCAGTTTTTCACAGGTTACAAGGACAGTAAAAGCCATAAAGATGGGTGGCCACAACTTTTGAGGCTCAAGGATTGGCCACCATCCAGTGGATTTGAAAAGCAGCTCCCAAAACATAGAGCTGAATTTCTGGCTACACTTCCATTCCAACAATACATGAACCCAAAGACAGGTTTCCTTAATTTGGCTGCCAAACTGCCTGAGAACATGAGGAAGCCCGATTTGGGTCCCAGGATGTACATTGCTAACGGGCTAAGAGAGGAACTTTTGAAGGGTGATTCTGTAATCAAATTACACAAAGACATGGCTGATTCTGTAAGCATTTTTTCAATTTCTGGACTGACAATTTCTAGATTGGTCAGGCAATTTCAGTAAACATTAGTATGAAAGTTCTGAATGTGGGTAGTTGTGGCAGCCCCTTGTCACTGCTCCCATAGTGATAAAGAACATAGGTACTCAAAAGGCCAGATAGTTGAATTGAGCACTTGTGGACCATGGCAGGTATATGTGCTAATGCATACCACAGAAGTACAACTTCTTGAAGAACAGCAACAGATTGTTAAGGATTGGATCCAGAAGTCCAATCATAAGGGGGATTCCAAGTGGTCATCTCTTGGTGCAAACTATGATGTTGACAGGACTGCTCATACTCGAAAGTCTGTGTATGGAGGGGCATTATGGGACATATTCCGACGACAAGACACACCTAAGCTGGAGGCATATTTGAGAAAGCACTGGGAGGAATTCTGCATACCTGACCACTGGGTGGTTGACTCTGTGAGATCCCATTCCTAATTGTTACTTTTGCAGGGCTATTAGAAGTGCATGCAATTTGTGCCCATTCTTACATGATAATGTTGCATAGTTCCATGATGGAATTCGATCTAGAAACTATGATTATCATGTAAGAAAGAGGATGAAAGTGCAGGTGAGCACAAAAGAAGCTCCTAAAATGGGTATGTCACAGTACTAAGTGAGTAGGTTGGTTTCACATTGATCAATTTTTTTTGCAGGTAATACATCCTATTCATGATCACGCATTCTTCTTAACAAGTGACCACAAAAGGAAGCTAAAGGAGGAATATGGTAAGTCCAAAATATGTTATAAAGGTATGAGGAAAATTGAAACTTCACATTATTGAATTCAAAAAACAGTTTTGCAAATTCAAAAATTGTTTATGAAGATTTGGAGTCTCATAATGTAAGTTTTTTCTGAAGTGTTGGTTTCTAACCATGTGTGAAGATGTTGAAGCCTGGACATTTGAGCAAAACGAAGGTGAAGCAGTTTTGATTCCAGCAGGTTGTTCATATCAAGTCCGCAACTTGAAGGTGCATTTTGGAGCCCTGGATTTATTTTTATTTTTGGGAAGGGGAACAAAATTTCATTGCATGTGTATACTTACTGAACATTTGTGTGCTTCATTTAATCCACGTGTAGCCACAATGCTTCATGTCATAGATGCATTCCTTGGACAATTCCAACTGCATGATTGATGGCCACTGCCAATTATGGTTCCATCCTGAGCATCTATGTAAGTTTATCATCCTTTGTGTGTGTTTTGCTGTTTTCTTCTTGGGTGACGCAGTCGTGTATCCATATGGTACTTGAGTTTGTTTCTCCAGAGAGCTTGCAAGAGTGTTTGCAGCTGACAAGTGAATTCCGCTGCCTTCCAAAATCTCACCATGCAAACAAAGACAAATTGGAGGTAGGATGAAACTAGCACCTAACAACCCATTACCTGCATCTCCAAAGTTGGCACATGCTGTTTGTTAATTACTACCCATATTGTGAAATACACTTTGACATTGTACGTACATGTATACATCAAATCTGTTTTCTCCTTGCAGGTAAAGAAGATGATAGTTTATGGGGCAACAAAGGTGGTTCACAGCCTGCGACAAATACGTGACAGCTGCGACAATTAGATTTTGTTGTGTTCAATCCTTAGGTTCAAGAGGCCAAAATGGACTCCACATGATCATCGTGGCAGCAAACCCATCTTCTTCACCAAATTTTGTACCATGTCATCAGCCCAGCATCCAAGACAAACTAGCTACTTACTTGTGACATCCATCCTCCATTAGTGCAACTACTAAAGTGAATTTTTTTTCTTCACAACAGAGCCAAAGGATGATGAACAAGTAAGTAGTAGGATTGTTGCACATTTGGATACCTAGTTTGTGTTGAGAAAAAAGTGCACTGGCTGGCTTTTACAATGACTTAGCTGGTTAGAAGGCGAAGCCAATGTTTTGCAGTTCCACCAGGCTGCTGCTCCATCCATACATGATGAGTAAAGAAAGAAAGGCTTTGAAATGCTCTGCTGTTATGTTTGAAGAGCTCCAGCCCATGGACATGATAGCAGCACTCTTTGTGTGAACTAAAACAGCACCACTGCATGGGAACCCAAAAGCACACCCATAAACCCTAAAACCTACATACATGTTTCTACCACATGATGTTCCTCAACAATCAAATATACGGTAGGTAATAACTCATGCTCCTGCTTGCTTGCTTCCTGCCTAAGTTGGGTTCTCTATGCTACCTTCTCTCTACTGGTGGTCATTATCATGGCCTTACCGACTCCCCCCTAGACCCAAAGCCATTACACTCTACACAAACTTTCTTCTGACTATAACCCAACACACACATGTGAGATAGAAATGCAAGAGCAAATCCCCATCCCCAAAAGAAATCCTGATAATAAACCTCAAAGATTTGCTTTACATTTGTTCTCTCGGTTTTTAGGGTTTTTTGTTTAGGTATTTCCAAAACACTGCACAGGTCTAACGACAGACGACGACGACGACGTCGGTACTTCCAGGAAGAGGGGAAGGGAAAACCCTCGAGCAAGTGGAGGAAGAGGGGATGGGAAAACCCTCAATAAAGTGGAGCAAGAGGGGAGGGGAAAATCCTGAATAGCGAACGAGGAAGAGAGCAGCGGGAAACCCTAAAAAGCAAGCAAGTAAGAGGGGAGGGGAAAACCCTAACGCAAGCGAGGAACAAGCGAAAACCCTAAAGAGCATGAAAGCAGGCAGGAAGGAGAGAGATCAGAAGAGCTCAGGCGATGGCGCAGCGAAGTTCGCCATTACGGGTAAGCGTGCCATTACCTGTACCTGACGCCTTGGGTCCTAGTAGTAGTAGGACAAGCAGGAGGAGGCAAGGGAGTGTGGCTGCTTTCACGACATCGCCAATCGCTACACCCATCTCACGACAACGTCCCGCACAAGAATGGCCTTTGTGGATCAGCACCTGCTTGCATCTGCTCTCCCTCTATGCAGTACAGCAATGGTTGCAGGAGATGGCAAGACGACAGGCAGGGTTGGTGATCTTTGCCGCTGGGGCATTTCTCGGATCTGCTTTGCTTTTTTTGTTGTTGATTCACAGGCCCTGGAGAGGTAGGCCGTTGAGCTCAGCACAAGTAGCTCTCTCCTTTGGGAATGCAGGGCTTTTGGTCTTGTGTTTCTTGTTGCGGTTGCAAGGACTTAGGTCATGTGGACGTTTGGAGACCATTCTTGCAGAGTATGCCGGGGTGGTGGCAGCCAAGGGTTTGTTGAATTTGTTTTTGCTGCAGAAAGCCAGATTCTCTTCTGCAAAGTTTGGTGGGCTTGTGGCAATCAGCATTGGATTGATTCTGTTGTCACAAGGATGGGCTGAAGCTGCTTGCTCCCCTGTCTCCTTCAAAACTGGATTCAGGTTACGTTCACTTCGTGCCAGATTGAAGCAGCAGCAGCAGCATGGCAACCTGGGAGTAGCAAAGGAGGATTCTGGAGGACTCATTGTTGTTGATGCCAAGGATTGTGGCAGAGCTTTGGCAATGTTGTCCCCAGTTCTTGCAGGCGTTCTCTCAGCCTTCCACAAGCTGATTGCATCACAAACTGTCTTGAAGACTATACCCAAGAAGCGGCAATGTGCTTTGAGTTTTGCATTTGGGACACTGCTGCTTCTTCCAGTGGCAGTTGTGCTCCTGAGCTTTGACAGCTATCCAGGGCAGCAGCAGCTGGGCAGGTCTGCACTATGGCCGTTGCTGAGCACTATATTATTTGGGATGGTGGGTGCTTTCGTGGGAGAGACATATACGGAGGAGAAGCTCCAAGTGTCCACTTACTCTCGCAGCCATTTTGTAGTCATCATGTGTGTCTTGTGTGTGCTTGAACTCCTGTATGGTTCCAAAGTCTCACTACCCGGCTTCCTCTTCTGTGGTTTGCTGCTGGGAATTGGCATCAGCCATGTTGAAGTCTCATCTGGGGGTTTGTCTTGGGAAGCAATTGTGGATCAACAGTCATCCTCAGGTGTGCCATCATTCACCTCAATCATCAAGACTTCATTGCTCTTTATTGTAGCAGATGCTAAAACCAGGAAGATTGGCATGTTCCTGCTTCTCAGCACTGCATTCATGGTGGTGGAATTCATGTATGGCTTTCACAGCAACAGCCTGGGTCTCATCTCCGATGCATGCCACATGCTCTTTGACTGTGCAGCTCTAGCAATTGGTCTGTATGCCTCTTATGTTGCAAAGCTTAAAGCAAACTTTAAGTTCAACTATGGGTATGGGAGATTTGAGATCATCTCTGGCTATGCAAATGCAATTTTTTTGATTTTGGTTGCTTCACTGATTGTGCTGGAGTCACTTGAGAGGATCCTTGACCCCCCTGAGATTTCAACAGAGAGCCTGCTTATGGTTTCTGTTGGTGGGTTTTTGGTCAATGTTATTGGTTTGATCTTTTTCCATGAAGCTCACCATCACCATGGTGGCCCCTGTCCACATTTCCATGCCTCTGACCATGAGCATAAACCTTTGCTCCATGGAGTTGAATCCAGCAGAGACCCTGCTCACTCACAGGATGGCACAGTGCTTAAGGTTGCTGAAGAACATGATCATCACCATCACCATCACCATCATGGTAACAATCAGACTGATATCCAAGGTCTTCATCATAGAGGCCATGACCATGATGTTGGCCACACTGACCATTGTGAAGAGCTGGGCAAGCTGCAGTCAGGAGATCAAGTACATCTTCTTCAATATGACAAACACAGACAGGACTATTGGCATGAGCAGCAGGATCTGCATAAGGATAGGCCTGGTAATGATAGAGAATTGCACCACCACCACCACCACAGTCAACATGATCACAATGGTAATACTTGCAACCATGACAACAATTGTAGGCACATCCATGATCATTCTCATGGACATTCACAAGAGGATTCCCAAGGTCAAGAACTTTTTCATTCCCATGAGCATGAGCAACAGCATCATCATGGGCACATGGACCACAATATGCAAGGCATATTCCTGCATGTGTTGGCAGACACACTGGGAAGTGTGGGTGTAGTGGTGTCTACGCTGCTGATAAAGTACAAGGGGTGGCTATTCACTGACCCAGCATGCTCCATCTTCATATCAGCACTCATCATTGCATCAGTGGTGCCCCTTGTAAGGAACTCATCAGAGATACTGCTGCAGCGGGTGCCACGGGCTGTAGAGGTTCACCTTAAACAATCCATGAAGGAGGTGGAGGCAGTTGAAGGTATTCAGCATTGCCAAAACCTGCACATATGGAGCTTCACTAATACTGAGATTGTGGGCAGCTTACATCTGCATGTTGTTGCTGGGACTGATAAGCAGTGGGTCTGCAACAAAGTGGCCCAAATTCTCAAAAAAGCTGGCATCAAGGATCTTACTCTCCAAATCGAGAATGTGCAATCCCTTGTCAAATAGAAAAAAATCACAAGTGCCAGCGTTGGAGCTGTACAGTACAGGTCTGAAGGAGTGTTGCAGCTACACTTACTGGTAACGTTTCTTGGTTCAGAAAAACCAGAAGAGAATTTTTTTTTTTAACCTCCAGTTACATGTAAGTAACCTGATCTCCCTTTTGAAGTTGAGAAGTTTTTTAGTCTAAACTATGTCTGTGATCTGAATGTGTGCAGGTCTCAACTCGCTGTCGCCACTGCTGTCAAATTTGGAGAGCAAGGGATCATTGCATGCTGCTTGTTACATTGTGTGAGAGTCCATATCTTCATCACACATAATTCATTCGGCATACATGCTGTGAACATTCTTTACTAGAGTTATCTAGTATTGGGCAAGGATTCCTGATTTGTCTTTGCCATAGTCATAGACCATAAAATGGGGGGAAAATGAGCCTTCGGCACAAGTAATGTTCTGCTCTTGAAATAAGTTACACTTTTTCTTACAAGTTTGAGTCCATACTGTGCTGACCAGGTGCATATGTATTTATCTACATGACATTCTCGTTTCCCATGCAACATTGTGGTCTGTTTGGAAAGGATTTGTGGCATGTGAGGCATCCTTTCCTCTTGTTGGTAACTTGCACTAGAAGGTGGGGGGCTGCTTGTCTTACAGGACTACCTGCTCAAAATGAAATCACCCTGGTTCATGCAATGTTGGTCATGGGATGTAGTCTGTGACATGCATTTCTTACCTCATCTAAGAGTGTTGACTGTTGGATTGTTGCTTTGTTTTCAAGGTGTACTGGATGTAACCATCGAATGTTTGCGTAGTGGTGCCATAAGGTTGCATGCCCATGTGCAATCAATAATCATAAACGTTTAGAATTGGGCAAAGAAAAAATTCATAATGCAAAAACGCAAAAAGAAATCAAAGTAAATACTCACCTTGTAAAGTGCAAAAACCCAATAGCAAACTTGTGCAAAATGTGCAAAGATCGAAATGTATGAAAGTTGAAATGCATGAAGATCAAAAGTCACACATGTTGAAAACTCTAAATTAATTAATGAAAACTTGTGATGTTTAAACTCAACATGAGAAGGTCAAAAAGGCAATGATGTTCAAGCTCAATGTGTGAAGTGTGAAGATAAAAAATGCAACAATGTTCAAGGTTGACTAAACATCTCCCAAAAACATAGAAACCAAAAATCAACTTGATTTCCAAACTCAAAATTCAATAACATCTTAATGTCCAATAAAAAAATTAGAAATTAAACAATTGATTTTTGCAAAGGGGAAAGTTACAAAGGTGTCGTTAATTTGCAAATGAAAAAAATGTTTATACTTGTGATAATGAATGAAGAAATTCAAGCTTCATCATTGTCGTTGCTTGGAAAAGATAAACATTTTCTAACTTACAACCTTAAACCCTAATGGGAAGTTCCATATCTAGAATTCAGACCCTTTAAACCCTAATTGTAATTGAAAGATATGCATGTCCATATGCATAGTTGAGTAGCTTAAACCTACCTCTAGTGAATATGAATATCTATCTATCCATATTCGAAGCCCTAGTAATAATAACATATGAATATAAACAATAATAATCACATCTAACCTCTTGATACACATAGCTAACTATTGTTGGTCAAATAATTTTCTATTCGATACAAATAACCTTAAATTTTGAAAAAAAACACAAAATCAAGGTATGAATTTATGCATATACAAATATTATATGGGTTCATATCCAAGATTTTCCACATAATCAGCTAACAATAGGGGGAAAATCCTACATGAAATCTTCAAAAATAGTTAATTACTTGAACAAATATGTGTTGAAGCTAGCTTTGCACTTTGGTATTACAAATTTGCACATTTAATAATTTAAGGATTTAATTCCTAGATTTTACTTTTAATGTTTTTGTATGTGTTAGATGACATGAAAATATGCATGTTATGGTGAATAATTGAGGTGTGTGAGTGCCTAGACTATTCACAATAACCAATGCATTTGAGTTCATTACTAGACATAACCTATAGTGTAGAGGTTAGAGAGCAACAATAGAACCCTTTTGCACATGGATCAAAAGTTTTGTAATCAGCTTATAAATGGGCAAAAAAAACATGTTCCCCTCCTCTTAGTGGACAAAAATTCATAACCTACATCTTTTCAAATGAATTCCGTAAGAAAAAAGAAGAGGGAGAGATTATGCATCACAAGGGACAAGAAGGACCAATCATAAGCTCAAGAACCTCTAGGCTTTAGCTTTTGTTTTCTTTTTTATCCTTTCCATCCATCATATTGTTTTCTCATAAGTTCTTTCTATTTTTGGCCCAAAAAATGAAAAAAGTGCCCCCCAAATAGTAAAACTAAGCTTTCAAAAACTTTCCTCCCTCTCCCCATAAAACTTTTCCTCTTATTCCATTATCAAAATGTACTTGTATTTAGTGGTTTCAAATAGCAAAGTTCAATTGTGTTGGTTTTTTGTTGGTGAACAAGATGTTTTTCCTTGTGTTATATATTCATTATAGAGTATAGAAGCTCAATGGATTTTGGCCCCCAGGTAATAGTGTGGCCAAAAAAAGAATGCCCACAAAAACAACAAGACATTCTATAGATCCTTATAAACTACCAGAATTCTTGGAACTTTACAAACTGGGTTCCAAATCTTGGTATTCAGATGTTTCAAAACCTAAAACTACACTCAATTCTAAGTTCCTATGAACCCAAACCTAGTCCTACCTAATCCACAATTGAATCATGTACTAGCCATATACAAACATCTACTCTATATAATTAAAGGAGATTTAACCAAAATCAAGTCACTCAATGTTCCCTTAGTCCACTTGAGTTGCTAAATTTCATGTCTAAGGTATGCATTGTGGTTTTTGCTTTAAAACATGGTCTACTATCTGTTCTCACTACAACAAACCAATTTCCTTCTAAAGCTTCAGCTTGTGGTGTATGGCTTCAAATTGGATGCAGTTCACTAGGTTCCTATGAACCACTACTATAATGAGCAAAAAGCTTCCTAGAACTAAGTTGGATGGTTGATTTTGAAGGTATGTAGTCCCAACCTAAATTCCAAGTCTTTGTTCTACTCCCCATATAGGATACCCCTAAAGGTTTCTCATGCCCAACATCCCATCTTCCCCAACTTCAAATTCAACACTTTGCAATAGGATCACCCACACTACAGAAAGCTTTAAATCCCAATACATGCATTCCCCTACAACTTGGACCACCTGGAGTTTTCATCAGCTCTTGGCACCAACCTCTCATATTACTTTCAACATACATAACACATCACGCTAGCAAGGAACATAACACGTTTCCTCTCTCGTCTCCATGAATGCACAGAACCGCCCAACACTGGTGTCTACACAGTCTACAGCTCTTCAAAGGAAAATGAACTGAATGTAATCAACCAAGTGTCTTCTCATTGCAGAGAATGCAGTAACAGAAGCAAAAGCACAATAACGAGTGTTTGATTGTAATAAATCGTTCTTATTACTCCTGCTGAGGGGTGCAGAATCATTAACAGAGCGCAAGCAAAGAGTCCGATTATTATTTAATTTGAGTTATCAGTATTGGCAGTTGGCAGGTGGATTTAATTGAGAAGGGTAAAGGGTATGCAGGGCAGATGGCAAAAGGATGGAGGATGGAGGAAGAGTCCTCCTCCACTGCACTTCTTACAGTGTGGCTCTGGAATAATGTTCTTAGCACCCATCACTCATGTTGGGTCTCCTCCTGCTATTTGCAAAGTGGGTATGTATGTTCTCAGTGCCCACCCCATGTATGGTGAGCTTTTGGTGCTTACAGGGATCAGAGAGGGATCAGAGAGTATTCTCATTCAATCAAGGAAGCTGCAGGCAACCCAAATAGAAAACCCGAAGAAAAACAAACAACAAGATGGAAATGCAAAGGAAAAAAAAATGGTATTCCTTTCGGATGATGTTTCTTCTTCACCCAATCAAAGCTACAGGCGCACAGTTGGCGGAGTAGGCTCCTGCTCTTCTAACCCTAAATCTGATCTCCAACGTCAACTCGCACTGTACGAGCAGCACGACGTCCGTTGAAGTCTGATCACTACTGTACGAAGGAGCAGCACCACCACCACCACGACGACGACGACGACGTCCGGTGTGGCCAGAGAAAACCAGCACCCACCAGTGCACCAACGTGGATGGATGGTGATGGATGATGCACTGATGGGTTTCTCTTTTCTATCCATGTGCCATCCCAGGTTGAATTTTTTTTTCTTTGCCCTTTCTCAGCCCTGATCTCAGTTTCTTTTTGCAACTTTATTTTCTCCCTGCCCCCTTCCCAGTTTTTTTTTTCTGGAACTTTATTTTCTCCCCGCCCCCCTGCCCAGTTTCTTTTTTTTCCGCTTTTTGAAACTTCCCCCCCCACCTGCCCCCACTCACCTACTACCCCCCACTGTGCCCCACCCACCTACTCACCTATATATTTAAATTAAAAGTAGACTCTTCCCCCATCTACCTACTCACCTATGAATTTAAATTGTGTTATTTTCATGTCCACCCATCTATTTATCTACCTACCTACCAACACTTTAAGTAGGTACCTACCAAATGCCACCTGCATGGCTACACCTACCTAGCTACCTAGTTGCCATTCCAATAAACCCCAAATAGTCGACAATGATGAGGAAAAAATAAAATGAAGATATTGCATGGAACTTGGTCTTGTTCACTTGAGCAGATAATTGAAGGCACGATTAAAATATTTGTCACCACTTGTATAAGGGTAATAATGCTTATAGACATTGATTTTAAACATGATGTTTTAGTGTGTTCTAAGTGTATTGCACAAACTTTTGAAAATTTAGAATATGTGAAACCCTCCAATGAAGATATTACGGTTTTGCTTTGAGAGTGTTTTCCACGATAAGGTTATTGCAAACCCAAAATATATGTCTAGGGAAAATGGAACTCTAGTTTAGTTTAAGCACATTTAATGGATGTTGTACTCATGTCCATCAAGCAATTAAACCTAGATCAAACAATTTGATTTGCTTGTTTTAACAGTGTACTTAAACAATGTGAATTAGATTTGACAATATTATGTTTTCATAATAATATATGTTATTTAGCACTGAGGTTTTAGACTTTTAGATTATGGAAACAACAAACATTTATGGTTTTTCTCACCTTTTAAATTTAATTAAAATTAGACGTAATATGAATCTTGGGAAAAATTTGGCATTTGCACATATATGTCACAAAACATTTTCTTTTTTTCTTTTTTTTTTCCTCTAAAGGAAAGTGCAAATATTCACATTGATAAACCAAACAAACAAGTAAGAGACACACCATGGCTTCCATTCATTTATTGATTTCACTTAGTTAGGGCTCCACATGAAGGTTTAATTAATGGTTATAATTTTTGGGCATGTGTAAATGATCGTATAATTATTAGGGTGTTTGGCATTTACCATTGTAATTATTTAAGGTCTAGGGCCTAATGTTTATTTGTTCAATGATATTCATGTTGATCTATTTAAGCCTAAAGTTTCATTTAATTTGTGTTTGAATATTTGGCTTCAATAATGGCTGTGTATTATTATTTTTTAGAATCATGTGCACTTGATTGTTTAGAATTATCATGGTTCATGGCATCCACCATTGGAATTATTTAGAGTTTAATGTTTATTTCTTTAATGACATCCATGTTGATTTATCCATGGATGTGTTTTCATTTAAGTCCAAAACCCCATTGAACATCAATGGCATCGCCCTTTCACATCAATGGTACAATATCATCTTTTAATAAATTCCTTTCATTTATTTTTTTCTTTTGTTTTTACTTAGGTTATTTTGTTCCCCCTTGGATATGAATGGTCATGGAAATATCAATTTGCAAAAACATACCACATTACCTTTATGGGTATCCTATATGGGGAGTCAACAAAAACTTGGAATTTAAGTTGGGACCGCATACTTGAAATTCATTCATCCAACTTAGTTTTGAAAAGTTTTTTGCTCATTTTATTAATGGTTCATAGGCCTAATGAATTGCATCTGACTTGAAGCCATACACTATAGACTAAAACTTTAAAAGGAAATTGGATTGTTATAGTGGAAATAGATAACAAACCTTATTTTAGAGCTGAAAACACAATGCATACATTAAGGGTGGGATTTTAGTAGCTCAAATGGATTGAAAGAACATCGAATGACCTAATCTTTGGCTAAACCTCCTTTTGATTGTATAAAGTAGATGTTTATGTAGGATTAGTACATGATTTAACTGTTGATTAATTAGGACCAAGTTTGGGGTTATATGAATTTACAACTGGGCATAGGTTTAGGATTTGAAAACTAATTTTAAGTTTTGGGACCCAATTTGTAATGAGAAAAAAACTCTAGCAATTTACAAATAACTTTAGAATGTCTTGTTATCTTTGTGGGCACACTTTTTTTTTTTGCCACAATTACATGTGTGTTTTTGTGCATGTGAATTTATTAGTTTTGATAATGTTGTTGGGCTTTGATCTTGTAGAGCACAACACCATCCATTACATGCAACTAGTTGTTCATTCTTGCGGATTGCATTCAATTGAGTCTACTTTCCATCATTTGTAGTTCATCATGGTCATAAGCATGGCAAAATTGTGAAGTTCAAACATTTATATTTTCTAGAAAAGACACAATAATGTATGCATAGAAATTTATGTAGAAAATGCATTTTAGGAAAAAATATAATCTTGTTTGTAAAATATAAAGCCCATACCAACATTTTTTTTGAAATGATCAAAGTTGTTGAAGTGGCCAAATTACATATGTGAAGGATGGAATGTGTGATTTGGCTGTTTGACGCAATTTTCTAATTAAAAAGTTAACAACTATTTTTTTTAAATGGTTAGTTATGTGACTACCAATTTTATTTCAAGTGCAATAGTTTAACAACTATGTAAGTTTTTAAGAACTAATGAACTCAAGACAATTGAAAAATTTGTGCTTTGGTCATTAATGGACAAAAGGGAATGCACATTCTAGAAATGCATCTTGCACAATGCAATGACTATTAAAATTTCAGATTTACTCTAGTAATTTCTAATTTAAAAATTTTCAAAATTCAAAGCAATCTAAATTTTATGCACATTTCACAATTGAACAAGCCATTGTTTGGGTAGTTGAACCTTAGATCACAAGAAATTTTGCCTAGTGCAAAGCATTGTTCTTGCACCCACAACCCAACACAAGAGCCAACCATAATACAAATAACAAAAGGGAAATACAACAATTTATACAAACACAACCCCAAGCCCCGCTCCTTGCTCAATGTCACATACCATAAGTGCATTCATTGCTTGCCAACAAACCTACAGGGAACTAACAAGGATTAAAAAATACATGAAATTTATTAAAAACTTTCAAAAGAGAAAAAAAGCAAATTCACATTATAAATTTGCATTGTGCACCATGAACAATGAGACGTGCCCCAACAAAGAGGGGGCTTGCAAAATAAAACCCAACTACTACTTGAAAAACAAGTGCTTTCAAGAATCAACACCATCTTGTATTTTTGTGTTCCCTCACAAGTTGATGGCCTTTCTAAATGATAAGATTTTAAGTATGTATAATTGTTGTGCATAGAATCTAGTGCACAACTCCAAATGGTTAGTCAAGAGATTCTTCAACTTGTTCTTTAAGAATGCCATTGTTGAAAAACAATGTTCATCTTCCATAAATCTCAATACTTGAACACACACTTGCTAGTTTTATAAATTTAAAAAGCTTCTGCTTGAGGATGGTAAAAAAGAAGTCTTAACCTAGAGTGACATGGTTCACATCAAAAACCTCCTTCAAGATTGTGTATCTCTTTGCATTCATGGTCATCTTAAAAAGACAACAAAAATAAAAATAGAGTAAAAGCTTACCTTGAAGTGGCTGATGGAGCTCCTGCAGCTTCACACTTGTCAAGGTGCTCCTCAAAACTCCTGGTCACGTTCCTCAAACTCCTCGGTCCTCAAGCTCAAATTGACCAATCTCAAAATGTTCCTAAGCTAAACCTTATTCTAAGCTCACCAAGTAAATTCGAAACCCAAATGCTGAAGTTGTTGGCGATGGAGGTGAGTGCAAAACTAGTGGGGGAGGAGGGGTCAGGAGCATGAAGGAGGTAGATGGTGGTTGGCAGCAGGAAGAGGCCCAGAAGAAAAAAAAAGTAAGTTGAGACAAAAAGTAAGAAGCACACAAAAAAAAGGCCCAGAGGAAAAAAAAAAATTGAGCTGACCAAGTAAACTGACCCACTAGGGAACAGTTTCATCCCATCCATGAAATCCCAGAACGGGATGTTTTGGATGGTGCACGGGTGGGTGCTGGATCGCTCAGGCCGTGTTGTGTTGTGTTGCATTGCACGATTGTTCCGAAGCGACCCACGGCCATCATCGCACACGGAGTTGGGGTATTTCTTTCTGTTTTGGGTTGTGGTGGTGGGCAGAAGAAGAAGAAGAAGAAGACATCATGGGTAGAAATAATGATGCCAAGGGCGATGTGATCGCACTCTTTGATGTCGATGGCACTCTCACTTATCCCCGAAAGGTGAATTCCGTTTTCTTCGCCACTTCTTCTTGGTTCTTGTTTTTTTGGTTTCTTCTTCTTCTTCTTCTTCTTCTTCTTTCACCACGATTACATCTTGCTAGTACTGCACTTTGTGAAAGAAGCTGGAATTTGTGTTGTGTGGCAATAACAGAGATTGTAGATTTGCATCAGATCTCAATGCCCATCTTGTTGTTGTTCCTGATGATGTCATGTTCCTCAAGAAAGTAATGACTGAAAGCAAAGGAAGGTGTCATTATGAGTATGTTTTCTAGCAAGTTAGTAGAGCAGCAGCATTCATGTTGGATTTGAGCTTTTTTGTTTCCCCCTGTTCCAGGAAGTATCAAGTGAAACGCTCCAATTCCTTCAGGAGTTGCGCAAGGTACTTACTGTATTGCTCCCTGGTTTCTTTTTGCTCAAGCTCCAATGATGTATCAGTAGCTTTCTTACATGCATCAGTATACTCTAAATCACAATTTCATTTGATAACTGGATTCGTGCTCTCTCTCTCTCTCTCTCTCACACACACACGGGATTGAGATTTTGGTAGAATGTGTATGTGTGTGTGCATGTGTGTAGATTGCAGTTTTGGAAAGGTCTGTATTTGAGTGAGTGAGGGTATAACTGTGGGAAAGTTTGACTTGGTTGTTTGATCTCTTCTGGGTGCAGGTTGTGACAGTTGGTGTTGTGGGAGGCTCAGATCTCGTCAAAATCTCTGAGCAGCTGGGCAAATCCGGTATGTACCTATGCACATGGATCTCGAAACAGCCTAGATTCAGTTGACTCCTTGCAGTTATTTTCCTTGTCTTTTCTAGATGTTCTCAAAGATGCATTCTCTAGATTTGCAGACACTTGGTCCATAGATTTTTCAATGTATGCTTGGTCTGTGTATGCATGTGTACAGCTTGTATATTTGCTAAGTTGTCATATGCAACTTACACACCAGCATTCCGTAATCGCAGATTTGGTAGACTGATCTTCTTGTGGCTTAAACAAAATGTGTAACTCAATCAAGATTGTCATGGTGACAGTGGTGACAGATTATGACTACATGTTCTCAGAAAATGGGCTGGTGGCTTATGAAAATGGAAAACTTATCGGCAATCAGGTATGGACTTCTTTGCTTCATTATCATCATACTTGGGTATGGAGGATGTTGGGTATCATGGTTATAGTCCTACTTGTTTATGATAATCTATAACTCTTCAGATTTGGGTCACAGCTACTGAAACCCCACCACTTTGGTTTCACAGACAGTTCGTGTTGGAGAATAGAATTTGCAGATCTGGATTTACAGTTGTGTTTTTTTGGGGGGGGGGGTGGAATTAGTAGTGATGTGCCGAACCAAAAGGACCCTTTGTGGGCTTATCAAACATTTGATTCCCAAGCAATTTGGCCCATGAATATGTGGATTAGAACGTAGAACTAGTGGTTGATCTGAAGTAGTTTCCATCAGAGCATGAGGGAAAGTCAGTGCTCTCAGTCACCCTTATTCCATTGAGCTCAGGGTGAAGCATTTAAAAAAATAAATCTAGCAGGAATCTATCCTGATAGACTGTCATATTATGTATGTAGCAAAGAGCTCAAGAGGGCTACAAACAATATGGCCAAATTGAAATGAGGGTGATGAAACCTTTCCTTTCATGACCAGACTTACATGTGTCTCAAAGCTGATACTCAAACTCTGTGCTTACAGCTGTCCAGTGGTTATATCCCACTTTCCTGGTTTTGTTAAGCTTACATTATGACCAGTGGATGACCAGTGCAGGGGTCATAGGTAACTGTCCGAGTAAAAGGAAGGTGGTGTGGAGGTTGTAGGTTATTATTGTGAGGCTAATCCTAAGGCTTGTGATTGATGCAGAGTCTCAAGGCACACCTTGGTGATGAAAAGCTCAAGGTATGGATAACCATGTTTATATCATTGTCACAGAATTTGGGTCATGTGAACATGCAATACTTGGTTCAACGTGCCAAATAAAGAATTTGGGAATTTGCGGAGCTGTTTGGGTTGTTAATTTACTTTGTGATTCAAATTTGTTCTGAGATGTTGGGGGTGCAGGAATTTATCAACTTCACATTGCACTATCTTGCAGACCTTGATATTCCAATCAAGAGGTGTGTTTGTTTTTGTCCACCCATGGATTGCCATCATCTGTACACACTAAAGGCTATCTTTTCTGTTTGTTATGAGCCTTCTTTGTGCCTGTGGTCTTCCTGGTTCTTTTGAAAATATTTCTCTAGTTTTCAAATCCTTTCTGACTTGTGATATGTACAGCTTCTGATCCTCATCAACAACTGTGGTTTTTCTGCATAGTTGTGATCCTTTTGCTGTTCTCTAGTGGATTGTGATCCCTTTCATTGCCTTCACTTCTGGCTGACCCCTAGAAAAGGCAGCAAGGAGCACTGCAGAGTTTTTAATTCTATATCAATGAGTTGGTAACAGGGGCACGTTTATAGAGTTCCGGACCGGCATGATCAATGTCTCACCCATTGGTCGCAACTGCAGTCAGGAAGAGCGTGATGAATTTGAGCGTTATGACAAGGTGAATTTTCAATTTCAATTCAAAACAGCAATCTCATTAGTGTTATATCTCTGCAAATTTTGGTGCAAGTGCAAGTTTGGAATATTCCTCTATAGAAATGAAGCCACAATTTAACTTTGACCATATAGCTCATGATCTGTGTTGCCGGTTGCACATCCCAAATGGCTCTAGACTCCAAAGGGACCTCCTAGGTTCCCACAACTGTCTTGGTTGGCAGACTTCACACAATTTTTCTCTTCTGTTGGGTTCTATGTTCTATGTCAGAGGGTTATATTTGAGTAGGGTGGTATGTTCTTTATTTGAGTGTCTCACAAGTTATGAAGATACAATTGTCTGGATTTTTGCACAATGATGGCTCCAGGTGCACAATGTACGGAAAGCATTGGTTGACGTTCTGAGGGAGAAATTTAAGGACTTCAATCTCACTTTCTCCATTGGTGGGCAGATTAGCTTCGATGTGAGTCTCCCTGTTGCTTGATTTCAAATGTCCTCTTTTGACATCAACCCTTAACAGCCTTACAGGCATCAAAACATAGAAATGGAATAGGGAATGTATGCAAAAGAGGAGCAATTTTGGTAGTATGCTTTCCAAAACATACCTACTCATCACAATTTCTGTGACACTATCATGCAGAGTTATTGCTGAGACAGGCATGCAGTATGTTTTAATTGCCTTCAGCCATCATCATCCTGAGCTGTAGTAGTCATAGTGAAATACTTCACAATTGGAACCTTGGAGCATAGGGTTATGCTATTGACTTCAATGCATACATGGACAAGACAGTCTCAAATGCTTCACTAAGCTAAGTTCAGGCAGGCTGTAATCAGTTTGTTGTTGTGGGGGGCGGTGCACATCAGGTTTTTCCAGAGGGGTGGGACAAAACATTTTGCCTGCAGTTTGTTGAGCAAAAATTTTCAGAGATTCATTTCTTTGGGGATAAAACATATCAGGTATTTCCCATGCCTTGAGCACCAGTTGTGGCCCTAGACATAGTCAACTCTTTCTAGACACTCAATCTCTTTCAATCGCTTAGTCACCGCATTACATTTGGTCACACTATCTAGCTGTAATCCACAAGCCTCCTGCTTCAGTTCCTCAAAGCATAAAAGTGCAACTTAGACAAATATTCTTGCAGATTCTCTTGCAATTTTCTCTAGCCTATTTCAAGGATCCAATCAGATAAATCATATGTAATCAGGAGAATGGTGAGGAAACAGGAGTCTAAGGTATGAGACCCCTCAGTGTTACCCATGTGATGCATGAAGCATCCAGTTGTCAGAGGTGGTAAAATCCTTTTTGTTAAACAGGTTATGCTGGATCTAATCATTTGTGTGCTGTAACAGGGGGGAAATGATTATGAGATTTTTTCATCAGAAAAAACTATTGGTCACACTGGTAATTTTCCTTGCTCCTTTTACATTCTGCGTATCTGGTTTATATATCATCAGCAAAGATAGATGCGTATCTGAAAATTCATTGAAAGTTGTTCTCTCATGGTCAATGGGCCACACCAGATGGTTGAAATCTTATCAAGTAAAAGCTCATGGTTAATGGGTCACACCAGATGGTCGAGAATCTTATCAAGTAAAAGCACAAAAGGAAATCTCTTGGGTTTGTTGATCCACAAGGCTCATAAAATAGCTCCTGCAACATCTTGAATTGGCTGATCAGTTCACCACAAATCATATTGAGTTGGGTGGTCACAAGCCTTTGCATTTATGTAGATATGTGATGGTTGAAATCACTATGTTTTAAAATCTGCAGTGGTTGTTGAGTTTTGTATGCACTTTGGTGAATTTGGTGAATGTGTAAAATTGGTGAATGCTGTGCAGTGACAAGCCCTGAGGACACCATAAAACAGTGCACCGAGATCTTCCTGTCTTGACACATCTGGTCAGCTTCATACTTAGATTTTTTTTAGACTAATCATTGTGGTCACTGTGCAGAAGTGATCTATATGATATATATAGTTTGGTGGGTTTGGTCAACCCATATATACAAATAACCACATGCAGATTGTCTTGTTTGACATGTTATATAGAGATAGCCAGACGAGATAGCCAGACATTTATTGTGCATCCATGTGCACGATCTTCTGTATTGATTTATTTGTTGAAAACAGCTATCATAAAAATGATAGTTCTTTTTGTCTAGAGACAGAATGAATGATGTGTGAGTACAGTACAGTCATTAGCATACAGTATGCTTGTAGTTCTGAAGGTGGACTGTTTGCTGGAGACCAATATTGAATTCAAGCACGCCCTTGCAAGTACTCCTGACTGCTTAAGGTATGATGTTGATACCTAGTAGATTTTAACCATTTATATCCTCTTTGATCAAGAACCAAGGTGAAGACACTAAATCACACTCAATAACCATGCAATTACAAAGTGTTGTAGAGTAAGTAAACAAAACAAACATGATACCCAATGGACAATGGAATGCAAACCTCGTATGGTGGAACACTTGAATCGTGTCTACATTTATTTAATTCTCACATTTTTTCTGAAGTTGTCAAGATTAAGCTTGAAGATCATGATCAATTCCACCATCAATCTGCAGAAGCAAAAGACATTGAATCCAAGCCAAAGGGTTGGAGGGCCATGCACAATCAACAACCACAAGTTGAAAATGAAATTGGAAGTTGGATTTTCCAAACTGTTGCAAGATTCAATCCCCCTTTTCTCTTAGAAATAAAACACAAAGCATAAGAAGATGACAGATGACTTGGCTACTAGGCTTCTTTGGGTAGGGTGCAAAAGGATGCAATCAAACCTTGCAAATATCACTACCAAGAGAACATCATAAGAGTCATGTAAAATGTGTGTTGAAAGTTCCTTCAAAGCACATTCTTTTTATTAAAACTTGGTTTTTTCGATGTTAGATTCCTTTTGCTTTTAAGCTTGATCTTTTAATCTAGTTAGGGTAGCTGCCCTATGACCAAACACTCGAAATAATCACTAGGGGAGCAAATAAGGATTGCCCTATTGGTGTTCATATGTTGCCCTATCACCAAACGCTTGGTGATAAAAAATTGTGCTTGGCATTTTTTATAGTTCCAACCAATGACATTCTTAAGTCTCTTTCTTGCCAAAACAACCCATCACAATCATAATGTTGGGTGTCTAAATACAATTGTATTACATTCAACTTAACTTAGCTCAATTGCAAATGGACATGTTTAGAATACCGCAGCATGTGGAAAATGAATTTCAAGCATTCTTATAGTTGTTATGTCCTCGTGCAATAGTGTTCAAATCACATATGCTTAAAGAAAATATAGAGATTTCAAACATACTAGTCAAAGAAGAGAAGATTGAATTGCTTAGCAAAATAAGATAATAGATCATAGAGTTGCCCAACAATTGGAAGGAAGAAACCAATGAGCTACAAAGCAAAGTGAAAGAGATAATGATGTTGTAGATTGTGAAAGGGGATACACTAGAGCTACCCAAGGTAGAGAATCACCAAGATGATAGCATAATTGCATATATTAACAAGATTTACAAGGAAAGTTTCAACAAATTCATTTACTTTCATTGGATAGTTAAATTAGTTATCCTTGTAGTAAGAAAAAGTGCAAAAATAGCAAAATTTTTAGAGCTCAAGCACAACGTACAATTAAATACACTCCTATAGCCTACACAATAACAACAGATGAAGATTTAGACTAGATTGATTTTGCAAACATCATTGATCTAATCAACACTAGTGTATTGACACATGAATATGGATTACACAAATACCTTGAACTAACACACTTATTTGTTTTCTTAATCTGAACATAGGAAAGATAAAGGAGTATCACTAGTGGGGCCTATTTGCATTCCACCAAGCTTTTGGAGGTTGGGTCTAGGAAAATCAAGAACATCATGATGCTCAATGTCTTTCGTAGGAAACAAAGTGGGGTGTTGAACTGACTAGAAGCGAACAAGGAAAATGTCCCTTTTCAAATTATATCAAACATAATGCAAAGGTTAGCAAGAACAAATAGGGTGCCCATTACAAATCCAAGAGACAAGTGGTCAAATGAATCATTAGAAACAATTGTGGATGTAGTTGAAAGAGGCATAAATTCTTTACAAGGGGCCATCAAGTTTTGGGGCATACCCGTAACTTCACTTTCTAACCATTTATATGAGAAGACCAGAAATAAGAAAATTAGACCACCAACTGTACTAATAGAAGAAAAAGATGAAGCTATTGTTGCATGGGGTTTGAATATGCAAGAATATGGCTTTCCATAACATTGTTATCATAACCTTAGCTTTAAGCTCGCGATCAAAGTAAGGGTTTACAAAGGTACGGGCCAAGAGTGAAGCCTAGGAGTCACATTTCATGCTCCCGAAAGTGTAAAAAAGTGTGAGGGAATGAACCCCCACACTCCCAAGTGAACTCCCATTTTGAGAGTTCGAATCCTGATGGATTCCCAAATTTTCAGAAAATGATTTTAGGGGTCAAAACTCATTAAGTTGAAAAGTTCATTATATCATTGGAAATTTCATGGAACTTAGATGTTTAAAATGGGTTTGCATGACCCATTTGGGTATTTAAAACATAAGTTATGGCCAAAAGAAGGGCCGGAAGTCAAACTGTCAATTTGACTCTTGACCACTAAACGTCAAGAATCGCCCTAATTTACTTGGGTGTCACATACCGTTGGAAAGCTCTCGACAAGGTCTACAACTTTGCTTTAAACCTCATCTTAATCAAAGGCTTGTAGACAAAGTTATGGGCCTCCAAAGTCGCGGGAGTTCTAATTTCGAAAATTTCAAGACTACCAACTTTGGAATCCTGGGACAAAATGACATTTGGGTGTTAACCCCGTGGCCAAGCATAGATAATACTATAAGGGGGAAGGTGGTGGCTTCCCCAAGTCCGAGCCATGGTGAGTTTTACAAGTTCATCTTTGCTCATGGTTCGTCCATGCACCAAAAATGTTCCAACTATGCATTAACCAACTTTTTGTTTGGTTTGTGTAGGTCTGTGTGAATAATTGACTCACTTGTCTCTCATCCTAATCTTCATCTTAGAGCTCTAGCACGCCCCTCTACCTTCGAAGTGTTACGAGCCAAGGAACGTATTCCAACTCTTTATCCTTTTGTTATTTTCACTTCAGATTCGTAGTTGAATCTATCAAGGAGCTTGGGGGTGTGTCAATTGTAGCAATTCAAATGGAAGGTGGCAGAAGTGATTCAAACCCGACCCACCCCATTTCAAAATGGGCTACCTGGGGATTCATGGTGGTATTGGTTTAAACATAGGTATCTAAAGTTGAACATTCGTCTTACAGAAGGATTGGCTTTCAATAAAACCCAAAGTCTAACTACTAGCTATTGCAACTTGTTTTGCTAAAACCTAACATCCTTGCACATCCAACATCAATATAAACCAAATCACATATGGAACTATGATGAAACTAGGATTCAAGCAGGGGGCAATCAGGAGTTAGAATCATAACAAAAAAGGGATATCATAAAGTGTATAACGTTATCCCTAAATTTAGATAATGGTTGACCATCAATTGTGCAGAGAATGTAGCAAGGGGATCCATACTAGGGTTTTACATATTCCGAGGTGAAAGAATAAGAGGTGATTACATTCTACAAACCTATAACATGTATAATAGTCCAAACCAAAACCTGGATGACAAGTTTCTTATCCAAATAATTTTTCTCATTTTTTCAAGAGGTTAGTCCTAGGTGGTATTTCTCCAAGCAATTGTCATCTATTAGCTCTAGATCAACATGGTTCACATGTTAGCCAAGAGGCAAGACAGGCACAATAATTTGGTTTAGAAATGATTACCTTACCTTCACACACCTCCCATGCCTTGCGACCTTTAGATGTGAGTTGTTTTAAGCCCTTCAAAATGATTTTCAGAAAAGAAAAAAATAATAACATGATTAAAAACAATTACAATGAACCAAATAAGGCTACATTTGCAACATGGGTAGATAAAGCATTAGATGTAGCTTTGTCCAAAATAAACATCAAAAGTGGTTTAAGGTTATAGGAATTTGGCCTTTTAATCCAAAGGCTATGGATGGAAGGATTAAGCCCAATGAATTCTACATTACTGATTGCAACAACACATCATATGAAGACAATGGAAAATACTCTAATGAAACAATTAATACTAAAGGTTGGGGTGAAAATGGAGTAATTGTAGTGCTAATCAACATAGCCACCATTACAAATGACATTGCTACAACTAGAATTGACGTTGATGGTAGGAAAAGTTCCAAGGTATTATGTGGAAGGGCTTATAAGTCCTGGTATCATAGAAAATACACAAACATAAAGTACATTAGACTACATAGTTAATTTATGTGAACCTACAAATGCATATGAAAGGGAGTTGTTTCATTTTAGAAAAGCTCCAACTCCAATTTGCCTTCAAAATCTATTGTCTTTCCCACATCTACTTGTAAAAAAAAACATGCGACAAAAAGTTGTTAATTGATTATAGTTAGTCCCATGTTGTTACTTCTAATGAATATTTACAGATTCGGTGACAAAAAACTATGGACAAAGAAACAACATAAGTAATAAGAAAACAAAGGAGAAAGGAAAGGAAGGAAACAAAGAGAAGGCGTACAATAGACTCACAAAGTGTTGTAGACAGAGTAGTTCAAAGGCTAGTTGAGAAATGACATAGAACAAATTTCAACCAAGCCTAGTCAACATTTGCAATTAGGGAAACATGTGAGAAATTTCACCAAAACTTCCAAATTGGTTATAAAGCGCATCCATTAGGGTATAGAGGCATCAACGTCTGCATTTGTAATAGTTGCACAATCAAAAGCTAGAACAAGGGCAAAGGCAAGGATGCTTGCAAAAGGCCATGTTCAAGCAAGGCTACCCCAGCCTCTTATTGATGAGTAAATTACAAGTTGTAGTAGGGTGTGGGGGAGAGTTAGGAAAAAAAGATAGATAGTGAATGAGTGTAGCTCGGGAGAATCAAGACTCAATGAAGAGAGCAAAACTAGTTCAAGTTTGGATAATTACAACATATACATGTGATAAAAGGAAAGAGCTTAAAGTTTAAAAAGCTTAAACAGAAGGAAGAGAGAAAGAGAGATAGTTCAGGCCTAGGGAGAGCAAAAGAATGGTGGCTAGGGGGAGAGAGAGCTTCAACATAGGGGAAAAAGAAAGCGCACCCCAAATGCGTTAATAAAAAAAAAAAAAAGAAATAGCTTCAACGCCAGGGAGAGAGAAACAAGGAGATTCGGCAAAGCTTCAACACTAAGGAAAGGGAAGGAGGGAGATTTGACAAAACTTCACTGCCAAGGAGAAAGAAAGAAAGGGAGATTTGGCAAAGGGGAAAGAGAGAGAATTTCAATGCTAGGGAGAAAGAGAGAAGGGGATTCGATAGGAGGGAGAAAGAAAAACTAAAACCCTAAGTGCATAGGAGAGAAACTAAACCCTAAATTTGCAATGCCCATTCTAGTTTAGAAAATTAGAGTTAATGGAACAACTATTTGCTATGACCGTTGATTGGTCTCATTTTTGAAAATTTTAATCTTGGCCCTTTATGCTTGATGAACTCTTTTGTATGAAAAAGTTAATGGTGTTGGCATCCATCCAGTTTGAAAATGAGCATCATGTTGTCTACTTGTCAACAGATTGAAGATTGCTCATGCAGTGTGATGTGTTTGTTGATCAGTCACCCATGTGTTTGCTTTGTACCTTTTCCAGCTTTTAAAGGACCGATACTTTGAATGGGCATATCTCCATCATTTCTCCACCATTCGATGCAATCTAAGTGGTTGTGTATGCGCCCAGAGCAGATTTACAAAAAGTTTTTGAACAGTAGGACGAGCCAAACACTAGATTGGCTGCTATTTTGCTCTGAGCGCTTAAGTGTTCAGTGACCAACCGGGCTACCTTAGTTTCCTTTTGTAAGATGGGTACAGTTTGATAAGCTTTTGAATCAAATCTTCAGAGGTGACAAAACCTAGACAAGCTTTTACCACATAGCCACACATGTTTTGGAACAATAGTTTCCTTTGTAAAAATCTTGGTCCTCCAAGAGTGGCTTCCTTTTGTAAAGTGGGTATGGCTTTGAAGTTTCATGTTAAAGTTTTCAATTGAACCTTCAGAGGTGACAAAACATAGTGAACCTTTTTCCACCATGTTTTTAATGATAAAGGCGGGGATCTCAGAAGTGGAAAATATGACACATGAAGTGAGGATTTTGTATACAAACATCATTGAAGAAAGGACTATCCATGATTGCAAATGGGATTGCAGGGTGATCATGGATTTTAACACAACTTTTAATTGCAAGTGTGTGAAGCAAAGGTCTCAACTGAAGGTGGTAAACCTTTACTAAAAACCAAGCATCACAATGGGAAATGGTATAGACATGGAGGATGGTAACATAAACTTCTAGTCCTCGACATAAACTTCTAGTCCTCAACATGTATTGGCATCAGAATTGCCAATACAAAGGGCAAGGCTCATCACTTGACAACACCTAAAAGAGAACAAGAAGACCAAGAAAACTGAGAAAGAGGAACATTTTTCCAAGAGGAAAAGAAAAAGAAAAGAAGAAAAGAAAAAAACGGGGAAAAACATAGAAAAGAAAACAATGAGGGTGGGAAAAAAAACAGAGAGAAACAAAATGCAGAAGTGCAAGGATGTTCAGAACTTTTCGGGAAAGTGGAAACACTTGCAAGTAGATCAGCTGCTCATACTTGTCAAGCACATGTGCATGACAACACGACAATCTATTACATGATACTATAATTCCTTAACTCTAAATTGAGCCTCTGCAACCAAAACATGTGTGAATACACAAACAACAAAATAAGGTTTACCCAAGTGAAATCAGCATGTATAAAAATCCCATTAAGTAGTTAACTGACCAAAATGGCAGTGCCAGGGACCAAAACAAAAATATCAGTAAATGTTTTTTTACACATCCATTAAGAGCTCTCTGTCTCTCTCCCCTTTGAGAAAAAAAGCACACACACATTCCCTGTAGTTAGTAGTTAATCTCTCTTCTAGAGTTTCAAGCATTTCCTGCAACATCTCACATTGGTTGAGAATCTGTGTAGAAGTAAAGTAACAAACAAGCAAAGATATCCACTACAAAATCATCACCAATGATGATGAAGAAAATTGAGATTGCACCAGTGAGGCTCCACAACCAGATAACGTTGACAGTTAAAGATGAGGTCTGATTACACTCAACAAGCTAGCAGTCGATGATGCCCCTGAAAGCGTATGTACCATAAGTAAACCAACCCACAAGAAGAAATGTGAACATTGCCCATGTGTAGAAGAACATCCAGCCAGCCATTACATGACCAAAAGTCATCACCACAACAAATGGAAGATACGCACGTATGAACCCGCCGACATTGACAAACTGTCCCTTGAAGAGAACAATGAGCATTACATCAATGAGGTTCCATTTTGGTGAGCCTTGAAATGCCATCCGGTTCATGCAATGCACAACAAATGAGTGGCAGTTGCAGGTGAAAAAGTTGTATGATTTGTTGGAGAAGAGCTGAATTGTCTTGTTCAATGCATCATCCCATGACATCGATGTCCCTCGTTCCATGTGACATGATGCATCCTTGCAACAGTGAATTGATGAATGACCTGGGAAACAGCACTGCAAAAAAATCATCCCAACCAACCAAGTTCAAATACCCACAAAGCAGGATCAATAAGTCAGTCTCTACACCGTTAAAGAAGAAAAATGAAAACCCATTATGTTTGCTTGCTTGGTTGCTTGCTGTAGAAGGGTTGTGCTTGCATTCCTAACTCGCACGGAGAATTTGAAACTTTCTGGCTGCTGTCAGGGTGTTACATGTCACAGGGAAATATTTAAGATTGTATATGTAGCTACCGCAAGGACATTTTTGTTTAAAAGATGCAAAAGAAAAAGAAATAACAAAAACAAGAAATAATAATAATAATAACAAATTACCTGGTAAGGATGGAGGCGGACATATTTGGCAGTTGACCCAAATGCAAGCCTGTTGATGTTCACATTACTCGCTATACCATAGTCAAGGATTATCCCATCCTCTCGGCAAATGCCCACATGGCCAAAAAATGGAACAAGCCATGCTATCACTGGAAGAGGGGTCCATACAAGACAGTATGGGAACCTTGCATTTTTCACATCCACGAGCGGTAGCTCTGGAATTGTAACCTGGGCCCAGAAACAAACCCCCCCTAAAAAGCATGGTTAGGCTCCTCCTCATCAAGCCAAGAATTTTAAGCATGTTCAGAAACCAATTCAAAAACCACCAGATAGCATATGATGACGATGATGATGAAGAATACATTGTTGTCCCAATCTGTGCCAAATTCAAGGAAATAAGAGCATCTAGAAAAATGCTAGAAAGAGGGTAGCTAGCTACGTTGAAATTTCATCTGTAATAGGGATTGATAGCAATCATCCACCTGCTTCTCATCACAGATTGGGTTGTCCATTTCCTTTGCCGGAGTATCATATGTTGTTTGTTGAAGTGGCGAAATCTGAATTTTTCGCCCACTTCCACGACTCTCATTCCCATTTAATGTTATCACTGAAACAAAAAAAGATTTCCATGAATTCCACAGCATCTTTATTAGCTTGACTTCAATGATTTTTCCATTTGCCAAAACCCACTGAAAACTTCAGGGCAATGTTTCAGTCAACCAACTTGCTGCTCCAAGAAAACACTGCCAAAAGATTTTCTGAAACTCATGAACTCTCACAGAAGAGGAGAACTCCACAATCTGATGTACCCACATGTACATACATTTCACTTGCATGGCATGAAGAGCTTACAGTTGTTCTTGAGAATTGGGTACCCAGGTGCAGGATACATATGCAATGATTTTCCTGTCAAAGAAAAGTCCATTGCAGAACAGGTTCAAATCCTCTTGGATATAGTCCTCCACTTTTTACACACACACCCGGGAAGAAGTGTCCTGTCCTACTCAAGCACAAAAGAGGAAAACAAACAAACAAAACATGGTTTAGAAACATGGGATTAAGGTGCAAGGAACAAAAGAAAAATCCTCACCCTTAAGCAACAACAAATGCTTAAGCAACAAATGGAAAAATTCTGTCTTTTATTTCTTGAGAGATTTTGAAGGTGATCAGATGCAAACAGCTGCAGCAAGTTTTTTGCCAAATTTCAAAGAGCTGATGTTTTTGTCTGCAGCTGGTGTAGTAGAAGAAGATGGAAGAACAGTTCAGAGACCAGAAGGAATGAAATATCTTTCATAAGAATAGAGAAATCTCCACTCTAACGATGAAAAAGAAACAGCAAGGTCAAATCTTCCTCAGGAAACCACAGAAAGAACCAAACAAGAACCAAACAAGGGAAGACAGAAACAAACAAAAAACAAAAAACACACTGGGATGAACAAAAGTGTCAGTCTCATACCTGTTCAGGGACGATCAACTGTAGTATGTATGATATTGACTTAACTACCACAACTTCCCCACTGACTTCATCAGCTCCCTACAGTGGGTAAAGGTTGACGACGAGCACCAACCTACGAACTGAGTTTTTCCTGCAATTCCAGAAGCAACAGGAAGACTCAGCCATGCTACTGGCTAGCAACAGACCACAACAACAATGACAAGACAAAGAAACAAAGAAAGACAGAAAGGGAAAAGAAAATCCAAAGGAAAGGACAAACAGGGAAAGACTATGAACAAGTGGGGTTACAAAAAGCTCCCCACTATAAGACCCGAAGCAAAACCATTCTGAAAATGACAAAAGCAGAAATTCCAAACAGGAATTTTTCTTTAAGAAGCAACCCTCTAGTTCTCTTTAGAAGAACTTTTAAAGGGTAGCCTTTTGCCTTCAGAAAGACAATAAGACTGACCATCTGGAAGACAAGAAACTTCTTACAACTACAAAGTCTCAAGAATCTGTAAAATTGACTATTGATAACCCCAAGCTTCGAAGTCATTGAGATATTGGAATGAAAATGAGGCATTCTAATCATTTCAATACCTGCATACTCTGGTTGAGCACGTTTGTCAAAAATGTCACAGGATAAACCTTGAGGACTTTGCCTCACAGCTAGATCCAAGAAAATACAAGAGAAGCCTTTAGACGTACAATTCAACTCACAAGATGTTTTTGGGTACATGCCGCTACCAAAAGAGTCTTGGTTAAGGACCAGAAAGAATGAAAATCCAGTGAATCTTACACAAACTGCAGAGGAGAACATGAAGCTTCTCTTCAAATTATATTCCACACTGATTTGGTGCAGCTGCTTGAATTCAATCTTTCTCATTAGGGTGCAAGCCCGCCCGCCTGCCCAGGGCCACCACCTGGCACCCTTTCTCTTAGAACTGGCAATGTAGGATCACAGGCTAAGAAACTGGACCTGTAGTTAGTTTCTTCTTCCCCGCATGCCAAGCTCTCAAGGTCATGTATAAAACCCCCCCTCACCCTGGCCTGTCAAAGAAGGTACACAAACCAGGGACAAATACAAAGTAAACTTTTCCTCCAAAATGCTCAGAGCTGCTTTTGCCATAGACAAAAAAGAATCTAGCAAGCTCTCTAATGATCTTACACCATGTTTTCTTTTTGCTGAATTTACATACAAAGCAAAAGGTACAGAAAGACGATGCACATTCAAAGAAAGGCAAAAACTTTGCAATAACCAGAAGATTCTGCTGCAGCAACAACAGCACAGACAAATCTCAAACCCCAGCTTCTAAAAGACATTCAGATACATACACACACATAAACAAACAAACAAACAAACAAACACACCAGAGATGATACCCAGATAGCAAACAAAAACTCTACCCTTTCCACATGTTTGAGCTTCTCATAACATTGATTCCAGCCTACACACTAGAAGAAACCAACAAAAAAGCCAAACCCTAAACAAAACTCTACCCTTTTCACAATTTGAGCTTCTCACAAAAACTGATTCCTCCTCCTACACTAGAATGAGGAAGGGGCCAAACAAAAAAACACCCAACAGAGAGCTCCACCCTTGCTACAACTTCTTTTAACAAAACACTACAACAGAGTACAGAGAACCATTTTAAAAGGCCAAATTGCTGTTTGTTGCTAGAACTAAAACTCCAGCAAGATGGAAAGTAAGTATGTAAGTAGTATGCAAAGCTCACAAATCTGATAACCCCTTTTTCAGCTAAAAGGGTTGTTGTCTCCGAACACATCTCTCTCTCTGTGTTTCTTCTGTCTCTCTGTGTCTTTCTGTACACACAAGAGGGCAGGAAGAGGAATAAGAAGAAGAAGAAGAAGGAGCATTGAGCACCGCCATCATCATGATAATCATGATTAGTAGTCTGGAGGAATATGGATGTAGTTGTCATTTGGTCCCACAATTTTGATGAATGCTCACCATGTATGTATACCTCAAGCAAGTAAGTAATTACTAAAACATTGGGCATTTTACAAATCATATAATTATAACCCTAAAAACATGGGCATTTCACAAATCTTATAGTAACCCTAAAAACAAATGGGCCTTTTACAAATCATGTAATTATAACCCCAAAAACATGGGCATTTCACAAATCATATAGTAACCCTAAAAACAAATGGGCCTTTTACAAATCATATAATTATAACCCTAAAAAACATGGGCATTTCACAAATCATATAGTAACCCTAAAAACAAATGGGCCTTTTACAAATCATATAATTATAACCCTAAAAAACATGGGCATTTCACAAAT
>Ga0116229_10000645_pt1 | contig 48668 bp, 34 predicted proteins | sample S1TSphgellanicum_3_FD_87313 | JGI IMG/M metagenome (GOLD analysis project Ga0116229, IMG submission 87313) | Host-associated microbial communities from peat moss isolated from Minnesota, USA - S1T2_Fc - Sphagnum magellanicum MG | ecosystem: Host-associated > Plants > Peat moss > Unclassified... | reverse complement strand
TTTTTACTTTCACCTTAGTTCTAAATTGAGGTGTAACTACACCTTTTTCTAAAATCCAACTTTAATTAGTAATATTTTTATCATATTATGTCCAAATGAAACAATTTAAACTTCATCCTATAACGTTTTCCAAAATCTACACAAAAAATTATAAAAATTAGTTTTAAAAAAGTCAGAATTGAAAAAAATTGCATGTAAATCTTACAATTCAATACATTTCAATTATGATGTCTTGAAGACATTTTATTTCTTTAACCATCATTCTTTTCCTCATATTTCATCCAAATGAAAGAATTTTTTTTGTATTACATAGTACATTTTAATTATGAAATTTAATACAAATAATTCATAAAATATTTTGTATCAACACATAATAACAATATCATCAAAACCATTCAATGTTACATAGTGGAAAATACAATAATTCAAATATGGTACATTAAATACATACACATTAACATTTATATTATAATAAAAAGTTATTATATAATTATAAATTAATTTGAAATATAAATATTAAAAATAAAAAATCTTATAAACTATAAATAAATATTAGGATATTAAATTTATTCAAAAATAATTTTTATTAATATAGTATCTAGCAAATGAATATTTTCATATATTATATAAGTGATCTTATATGATAAAAATATTCCATCAAAAAATTTATATTTTTTTGAATGAATAATATGTTTTACATTTCTATCAAGTGAAACATACAATAAAATACAATTTAGTTGAAAGCTTTATATATAATATGTATACATAATTTTGTATGTTAAGTATTTTATATCTTATGTATATACACATGGTATATTACATATTATTCATTATATATTTCTATTTTTTTAATATTGGATTTTTTCGTTTTTTGTAAACGTCTTTTAGCATTTTATTAAATAAAGGAAGAAATAAAATCTGACTTAATTTTTAGGATTAAAATAGAATTTTATTTAAATGAGAAATAATTTTCATTTAAAACTGAAAATATATATGCAAAAACTAACAATAAATTATATCATTAATTGATATAATAAATAAATTTATATAAATTTATATAAAAATATTTTACATCAACTTTCAATACACATGGTAGATTATATTATTATAAATAGTATGTTGATCAATAATCCAAACTAGTAGAATAATTAGTAATTTATTTATTTGATATAATCCGAAAATAAAATAGAGTATGTTTTATTTTAATTGTATATATATGGAACATGTAAATTTAATAGTATTGAATTTTTATAATGAAATATATTTAAATTAATTATAATAAAAATATCTTTAATATTTTAATATTTTAATATTTTAATATAACTTAAATTATATGATTATTAATAATATGCTAGTTGATAATAAAAAATATTGAAAATAACTTATTAATAGTATACCAATGAATTAATATTAATGATTATTAAATTTAATAAAAATTTCCATTTTTATTTATTTATTTGGAATTTCATTGTAGTTCATTTGTTTTTTAAAAAATGGAATAGGTTGATGAATTATAAATTAATTTATATGATAAAATATTAAAATATTCTATAAATTATTACCTAATATAGGTTAATGTTTATATTATTACATCATGTTAGTGAAATATATTTATATGTATAGTAATAAATGTTATCACCCAAATAAATATGATTTTTATATTATATTGCAATACATTATTCATAGTATACTACAATATACATATTTATGTATTAAACATATATCAATTTATATGATTAAAATTGGATTTTCATCTTTACATTGCAATAAGTGGAGGTCCTGAAATAATATATGGCAATTAAATTCAAAATTTTATGTAAAATAAATTATAAATTAGTTATAAGTTGGTTCAAATCACCATTTAATATGTCATATTGTAACTAATTGATGTAATAAAAGATTATGACAAATAATCTTAGACAATATAAATTAATTATATTAAATAATGATTATTATAAAATTTTATATAACATTGAAATTATCATCTTAATAGGACCGAAAATGACTTTAGAAAATGATTTTGACTACAAGTGATTGTGTGGTTAAAGTTTCAATGAAAGTGAAATGAAATTAGGGCATGGTAAATTTGGTTCACTTTTACAATCTCATAGTGATTTAGGTTAGTGGATTTTGATTCATTGCGTAGTAGTGATAAAAGTTTGTTGAAAAAACATTATCATTTGAAAGGTAACAAGAATTATCTTGGAGGCTTTGTGTTAAAAATCCATTTCATGTGTTTCTCAAGATGCCAGATGAAATGAAAGAAAAATTGGCCCCCGAAAACTTCTTTTTTTCACAAAATGTACCACTTAATGTGGTTTCACCCATTAGCATGTAGTTTATGTTTTTGGACTACTCAACAACATAAAGAAAAATTATATTATCACATAACATGAAACCTTAACCATGGCATTTGCATTTCACAAGTTTAGACATTACCTATTCATGGATGATGAAAGTGGATTTCAAAAGTGCATGATCATAGAATAAAATGAATGTTGTGCATCACATAAAAGTATTTGGTTGAATTTGAATATCTTAATTTATAATAGACACATATAATGATCCCTAAAAGGAAAATAACTACACATGAGACATGAATTAAAAATGGATGTGTATGGTAATGTACCATGGAGATGGTAGACAAAAACTAGTTGAATGAATTAAGTACAGCGAAATTTATTAACAATATGTTGCACAACTTCTCATGAATATGGTAAAAAATGGATTAACATGGATTAGAAGGAATTGAAAGGGATAATTATTAACTAGATTGGAATGGGGGGAAAATGTAGTATCAATGATTATCACAAATTAACACAAATATTTATGGATGAGGAAAAAATTGCATTATCATGGAGTCTAACAAATCGGCATGGATATTGACTACTCATTATGAGTTACTTGAACATTTGGTTATCATGGATTTTCACGAATTTCAATAGGTAATGAGGAATGATCACATATATGTACAAAAGAGGATCATGGTCCTTGGACCATACCAAAGTCAGTTCATAAATAACTACCTCATTTTCAAGAGTAACTACTTCATAATTATTTCATAACTTCTTTCTTTATAACTATTGCCTTTTCCTATTAATTTTCATAATAATAACACTTTCCCACCTTTCCTAATAACTACTTCCATTTTATAACTACCTCAGTCCTTTTTCTTATCCACCAACATGAATATTAAAAAATAAAATAACATGTGTCTTTTCATGTCCATGAAATGTATATTAACTTGAATTAATTTGACATTGACATAAATATATGAAAATATAAGAAAAATTTAAAATACTTGATTGTCATTAATAGTGCGTAGTAACGCAAAGTTCAAATTATTTTCATGAATAAATTATTGAATAAGCTTCAAATCATGTTTTCATTTGTAACATTTGAATAAATTTTGAAAAAGAAAGAAAATGTATGTTAAAGTTTGAATTTTTTAATTAATTTCATGTCAAAAATAATAAACTTAAACTTTCTTTTCATTTTATCAAAGTTTTGAAGTCGTTTGGTGGTGTAGACCTTGGTGCATCTCCATGAAGTCTTGGGTTCAAACCTTGATGAATGTGTGCATTAATGTATGTAATTTGTATATAAATTGATGTATCATGTATAAATATGGTATATGAAACATGTGCGATGATGGTGAATATTTTTTTAAAACTTTGTTTAAAAAATCCAAACCAAACGTAAATAACAACAATAATTTAAATTCATAGAGTGTATTTTTGTCACAGCATGTCGTGAAAAAAATACAATCCATGATTTATTTTATAAAAATTATGATGTGGCATGTTAATCCACGTCATATTGCCTAGGGATCTCATAATATCCACGTCAATTTTTTTAAGTTACAAGTTATTTAATGTAACATGTCACTATCTAAAACAATTTTAAAACATTTCACTAAAAATGTTCTAATCAATTAGTCTTTTTTCACCAAAACCATATAATAGTTTATACTAACCCAAGATTTTTTTTTTGTGATTGTACCATAATCTATAATTGGCTATTATTAGGTTAGTATAAACTATTACTATGATATTTAAATATTATACTTTAAGCTATTAGTAGGTTATTTGAATCTTTTAAGTTAAATTAATACACATATTTAATATACCTACTTAGACTTACCTATAACTTATGACCTACATGTACCTTTCATTAACTACCTACAACCCATTTAACAACAACATCAAAACAAACTTATTTAATGATTTATTTCAATTGGTATTGAAATGTGATGATTACATAATGATGCCATAGTGATTTAGACTAATGAATTACACTCCACTTTTGTACAAGTGATTGTATAAGTTTAAAATTATATAACAAATTAATTTATTGATCAATTATTTATAATTGTAATTTACTTGTTAACTTTTCAAAAGAGTTCAATTTGTTTGCCAAAAGAACCAAAATTGGTGTTCAAGATTTTATTTTCAAGTTTTTAGTTTCAATTTGAATTATAGCAAAAGGCTAATTCCATTATCCAATTTTTGTGTAGTTCCATCAAAATGGCATTGATTTAAGTCTAGGTTAATCCAAATAAAGGAACTTGCTAAACACCTTCATTTGTGTTGTTTGCCATGAGAAAATGCAACATATGCTTGATTACACATCATGCTTTTGTGAAGTTTTTAATGTAATCACATTGATATTTCTTTCAACTTGAAACATAATTAAATTAACAATAAGAAGGAAAATTGATGGCATTTCATTTCTTGTTTGCATAGCTTGAGATGGCTTTGAACTTGTGTTGTTTGTTGCAAAATTATGAAATGTGAGTTGTCAAACCCTTATAATCTATTGAATTTGGTGACATATGTGCAAGTGAAACACATACTTATCCATGGAAATAAAATTGTACAATTTAACACTTTGAAAAAAACCAATATGTCTATTCCAACTCAATTAAAACAAACACAACAATAATGAGATTGGACATAACTTGTGAATGTTGTTCACAAGACACCAAGTTGCCATTTGTGATTCCTTTTCAAAGACTCCATTATCATGGGCACTAGTGGTTTCATGTAATATTATATAAAATAATCTTCAAAATTTTGAACAAACAACCATGTGCAAAAAAATTTGTTGTGAGTTTGTTAATTAAAATTAAATACAATGATAATGTTGGCCAACATTTTTAAAAAAAGTTTAATTAATAAAATGTCAATAATATTTTCATGAAGTGGCAACAATCTTGTGAGGGTATGCTTCATTTTGTTTTATCTCACCCTTTTCCAAGCCAACATCTAAGCAAAAAACAAAAAGAGGCCTATCTACAAGAAGGTTGGAGCATCTTGCCCTCTAAACACATCCTTTACGTTGACACACAAACACAATTGATCCTTGGACTTTGACACATGTTCAAAGCTATTGGAGAACCAAATCCTTTTCATTAATCTACACCTTATGTGCATATTCAACTATTTAATATTGAATCAAATGACAAACATCACTAGGAAGTGAGCAATTTCAACCCTTTCATATCTCCCTTAAAAAAACCACATTTATGCTTTTTCACCCTTTACCAAACTGACCCAAGGTTTAGGTTTCAATAAGTAGCAACGACATAAAAAGATGCTGAAATTTTGTTTCATTCATATCTCATTGTAACCAAATTGCCTAAAATCTCTTTAATTCAATAATGCTTTCAACTACATTTCAAAATTGAAGGGAAAAAAACACATTCAATCACACAGCCTTCAATTCACATCCTCCACCTTTTGCAAACCCAAAGATCACAAAGATCTCAATTCATCTCTTCCACCCTTTGCAAACTGAAACTCACATCATAACTATCAATCCACCTCTTCTACCGATTGCAAATCTTGTTGAAAGTGTCAAGCTAACACAAACAGACAGACATTACCTCCACCACAAACAAAAGACCAAAAGAAGAAGGAGGAGGAGGAGGAGGAGGAGGAGGTAATTAAAAAAAACACCCATCATCATCTCCTCAAAAATATAGATGAGCACTAAATTTGTGGATATGGATTTCCTCTCATCGATCGATAAATCTAATGGTAGCGATGGAGCTAGCGTAGGCTGCTAGTCATATAATCGTCCCTTCCTGTAGTCAAATTGCAATTGCATGAGCGGACACTACATGAGCGGATGAGGCTTGGATAGTAGGCTAAAAACCGCTCAAGAGGAGGAGGCGTCGATAGATATCAACAACCGTTCATCGCTGCCTGTGCCTGTGCCTGGCGCCGTGGATGGAGACACCCACGTGACAGAGAGGAGCCGAACTTACGTTGAAACAGCAGTAGTGAAGACTTTTTAAATAATTATTTTTGATAATAAATTTGATTGTCCGCCTACTTCTTCGCAGCCGCTCGCTACTTCCCCCACACCCCCAACCCCACCTCACTCCTTGACTTGTCGGTCTCTGTCTCGCTTGCTTTTCGTTTGCTTTTTGTTCTTTGCCTCTTTTCTCTACGAAAGACTTCACGCGGGCTGACGGACGGACGGGAGTGTTGTTACTGTGCATGACCCTGCCCGAACCCCCGCTCCTTCCTGCGGACGGATTCTCGCGCCCTTCGTACGTATGGGTAGCTGCTCTTGTTGCTGCTCTTGTTGTTGCTCTTGTTGTTGTTGTTGTTACTCCGCGGCGGCATCCATCTGCTGCTCCTCCCTGCCTGCTTGCGTACCATGTGCATACTCGGCCATGCCGCTGGGTGCATCGGCACCACTCTTTCTCAGGTTTTCGGTTGTCAACTAGGGTCTTAGCCGCTGTTGTTCATCTCGTAAACCTGACCGCGCGCGCATGAGAGGAAGGGAGGGAGCGTGTCTTGTTCTTGTGTTACTTCCTGCTGCATCTGCATCATCATCGTCATCATCTTCTCTTTGAGTTTTTCTTTTCTCGCTGCTTAGATTTGTATTCCACCCTAGTACAAGAACAAGAGCGAGTGGTGCCATGGCTGTCAACCAGCAGTACGAGAGATCTGCTCTAACCCCCTCCTCCCGAGAGTCGATGCAATCGGGAGGAGGAGGAGGAGCTGAAATGAGGGGCGTTGTCATCATCTCCATGCCACGGACAGACAGCGAAGGCAAAACTTTGTGTGCTGCTTTCGCTGTTCAAGGCCAGCAGCAGCAGCAGCAACAACCCCAGCAGCAGAATGTTACTTCAGGGTCGTCGGCGGCGGCCGTACCCATGCGTCGACTGCGTAGGAGGCGGCGGATTAGACGGTTTTCTTTGTGTGCAATTGTGGTGGCTGCCGCTATCTTCTTATGGCTCAGGGGTCCGACGCTGACGACAAACTCGGAAGAGCAGGAAGAAGACGAGGACAAGCAGGTGCATGTTTATACACTGTACCCTAAGTATGCTCCTGTGCGCACCAAGATGGTGCAAATGCGGCGGACGTTGCTGGAGCGTGATATGCAGAGGCTTGGCAGAGTGGCAACTAATAACGGTAATGCCACAGCTGTGGTTCCTATTCGTGGCAACATCTATCCTGACGGGTATACATACATTCCTCATGCCATGCCATGCCCTCCCTTGTTTGTCTTGTGGCAAAGAGACTAATCTTAGCTTTGAACGAACAGAGCTTCTGTATTTCGCCCAAGCTAAATCAATGCCTAATTGTTGCTGGTTAGCCATCCTGACTGAATCAGGGAATGGAAAGATGCACTTCTCTGTCAAGAGTGCACCTGCAGAGTACTGAACCAGGCACCCAAGAGTGATGTCATGGCTGGGTTGTTTGTTACTGGCAAATTCACCTCTGTAGCAATAGCAATGGTATGATAGGGGGAGTTCCTTGCTTCCTTCTACATCTTTATTCATGGCACTGTCTTTGAGAGCTCAAAGCACATGTGTTTAACATCCTCTGTCTGGTGTTGGGGGGGGGTGAATGGGGGAGGGGGTTTCACTGTTCCTTTAAGGCAGAAAAACATCAGCAGCCTCATGTTCCACTTGTTGCAGGGGTTGGCTTCTTTTTACAAATTGGAGACTTAAGTAAGTGTTTCCAGTGGAAAGATCCACTACTGACAATGCTGTGTTTGCAGGCTTTACTACATGGCACTACTTGTGGGGCGACCTGCCAAGTTATACTTTCTGGATATGGACACTGGCAGTGATCTCACATGGCTGCAGTGTGATGCACCTTGCCGCAGTTGTGCCCCGGTGAGCTTTCTCATCCTTGTTGGTAGGTTGAGGATTCATATTCTTTGGTTTCTAGGGAGGTGTCAATGTTTTGTGGTTTTTGTTATACTAGAGTAGGGATGCCAGGACAGCTGCTGGACCTTTTAAGACCAGTCTCACTTCTGCTGGGGTTATTCCTTCCAATGTTCCCTCTTGCAATGTGGAAAGTTGCTTTGGCATCCTTTGCATCATCAAGCATTTCAGGGTAAATCTTCTCGGGGTGCATATTGTCACTAGAAAACTGTATTGTTGGGATCAAAATGATGACATACATCAGATAATCCTTTGTTTTGGCAGTTACATTTTTTCTACATGTATAGATGTGCGTTTTTGGTTTTTTAATTCTAGTTTTGTCCCTTGTGTTGTTCTTTCTTCCCAGTTCTGTAAGTCCCTTATCTGGAAGTGCTTTTTTGATTAAAAGGAGAAGTTTTAACCTTGTTCTGGCTTTCTTAATTGTAAGTATGGAGATATCTCAGTGCTCATGGGAGTTGTCTTTTCTATGATGGCATTCTTTCCAACTGTTTTAATCAGGGACCATGGCATTGAAGACCATCGTAGTTCTAATTTGTGAAGTATATAATGTTATGCTTTGGGGTGACCTTTGCAGTAAAGAGGGCAAAGCTGTTCAAGCTCTTTGCAGCAGGGTATTGAACCACTATTTGTGTTCACTGTGTTGGTGTGATATTCAGGGACCACATGGGCTCTATGATCCCAGGAAAGCAGAATTGGTTGACTGCCGACTACCTGTGTGTTCACATGTGCAAAGTGGAAGCAGCTACTCATGTAACGCTGGAGGTGTAAATCAATGTGACTATGATGTGGAGTATGCTGATGGCAGCTCCACAATGGGTGTCCTTATGCAAGATTTCATTACATTGATGCTTATCAATGGCACTCGCACTCAAAGAAAGGCTGTTCTTGGGTACTGTCTTCTCATTTGCTTTTTTCATGATCCTATTTCATTCATGACAGACTTTATTTGTGCTTTTCTCCATTGCCTGATCAGCTTCTGAGAAACAAGAAAGGGTACTTTTTTAGAACTGGAGTTCTCTTTGATCTATCCCTCCTCCTCCATCTGGCCCAGAAGATATGGGATCATGTAACTTCATTCTTGTGGTCATGTATGGTGCAATCTGGCCTCCTGCCGAGTTGTTTGATGGCAGGCTGTTTGATGGGCAATGTGATTCATAGTTGGCAGAGCAGGGGCAAGGAATGAACTTATAGTTGACATGTGTCAGCAGATGTGGATATGATCAGCAAGGGGCATTAGCACAGTCACCAGCGAGCACAGATGGGGTGTTGGGTTTAAGCAACTCAAAGGTGGCATTGTCCTCACAACTTGCTGAGCAGGGGATCATAAATAATGTCATAGGCCACTGTTTAGCTGGTGGGAGCAATGGAGGGGGCTATCTTTTCTTTGGAGATGAGCTTGTTCCGTCATGGGGGATGACCTGGGCCCCTCTGCTTGGGAGGCCTGCTATGTGAGTCTCCTCAGTACATGATATGTCAAGTTATGTTATGTGATTACACAATTTGGATGATTTGTTGTATTATGGCATCTTCTACTATTTCAGACAGTTTTAACTAGTTTTTTTCAGATGCCATGATCATGACCCAATACTGTGTTCAACATAGTAGATGATTTCAGACAAATGTCTAATGAGGATCACAACATGGATAGAATAACAGCTTTACCAAATATGTTCTTGGTTTTGCATTTGTACGAGGTCAACAACCTGCCTGATCTCTTTAGAGTTTGATTAGCATCTGAAACAAGGGCACTGGTAACCATTAATGAAACATACCATCCCCTCTTATTTGGCCTAATTGTGGAATCTGTGTTATCTGTGTTGATGGCAGGGAGAATTATCAAACACACCTATACAGTATACGGTATGGTGGGGACAAGGTAGAGATGAATGGTGATGAATTATCTGGATTAGATGGTGGAACCATATTTGACAGTGGGACATCCTTCACATATCTGGTGCCAGAGGTGTACAAAACACTTCTTGCTGTGGTGAGTATTGATCATATCCCCTTGTCAATAGTGGACAGTACTTTTGGAGGGTTGACCTTGCAGTTTACTAACTAATTTTTGGCATGATTGGGGAGCAGATACAAGAACAGGCTACAAGAAGCGGGCTTGTCCGGGTTGAGTCTGATGACACTTTGCCATTTTGTTGGCGTGGTGCATCTCCCTTTCAGTAAGTGGTCCTTGTGAAACTTGAGGATGGCCTTTCTTGAAGTCAAGATCAAGTGTATAAGTACTGCTTCATATGGTGTTGAAAATGATGGCATGCTTATGGATGGTGGTCTTTGTGAAGCTGTTGAAGATATTTGGCCATGACCTCTGCAAAAGAGGTTGTGGGTTCTCATGTTTGTGTTGAAGTGAAAATTAAATGTTGTGATGTGTTGGTAGGAATGTGTGGAAACTAGTGCTGATGAGAGGCTTGGGTGGGCAGATCTGTGTCTGATGTGAGTCGATACTTCAAATCAGTGACTCTTGATTTTGGAGGAAGCAACTGGTTCTCAACAGGCAGAACAATGGATCTTACTCCTGATGGCTATCTGATAATCTCGGTATGCTGGGTGTAATATGGAAGATGGCAGGGCTGGATTCTATGAGTCATGTTTTTTTTTTTGGTTCATTTCTTCAAAGGATGTAAATGTATATAAAGGAAAGAATGATACAAACAAGGCAGTGGATACTCAAAATATTCAGTAGCATCTGTTTGGGAGAGCATGAAAATCTAGAGAGGTGACAAAGTTGGATTAATGTGGTGATGATGACTTGGTGAAATTTCATGGATTTCAGACTCAAGGCAATGTGTGTCTGGGCATCCTGGATGCAAGTGGGGCAAGCATTGAGGCTATGAACATAGTAGGAGGTACAAAATTCCTTACCTTGGGTCATGTATTCTTGCTGTGTTGACACAGTACTATCTTTATCTTTCCACGAACATGAAGTGTTTGATTGAAGGCAGGTAGACAGTCCATTTTTTGGAACGTGCCCTGTACAGCACACTCCATCTGCCCAAACCCCCACCACAACAAACACAGATGCACATCAGAGATGACATCTGCGCCTGCACATGATACAGTGGCTTCAGCTGTCCGTTGCTAGAACAGTCTGAAAATTATGAGTTGCTTCTTGGACTGGCAGATATCATCAGCTTTTGCTGTGTGTTAAATGCATCATTGTAAGAAAATTAGCCGGAAATATGTGATTTTAAACTCTTGAGTTGTGACTTGTTGGCATTGCAGACATATCAATGCGAGGGTATTTGGTTGTGTATGATAATGTTCAGCAACGTATCGGATGGATTCGCAGGAATTGCCACAACCGACCTACTAGGATGACATGTCAATTTACGTCTCTCTTCAACTGAACCAACTATCTTTCACAAAGCATATTGTGACCACTCAAGTTTGTTGGTTACAAGACGATTTCTGGACTCATTTTTTGGGTTTCAAGCCAGGCTGTATCCCTGAGGTTTTTTCTAAGTCTAACCATGAAGGATGGGCTGCTAGCCCATTCTTCGTATTCTATTTGACATCTTTTCACATGAGAGACATTGCTACTTCACTTATCATGCAAATCTGTTGTTGGTCATAAAAAATGACATAAATATAGTGAAGGAGATCATATGGCATTCCTTGGCAGTTCTGTTTCAAATCATCTTTGACATTTGTGTCACACCTACCTCTTCTTGCGGAAGCCAGATTACAAAAGGAAAAGGAGACTTCAAGGTGGAGATTCAATTGCATGAATCATACTTCCATGGTTGACTGATTTGTACTTAAATCAGCTCAGGACCTGCTGGTGGTAGCTTAAGTTCTTTGATGGATGTACATTCGGTACTAAATTGTACAAACAGTGTAATGTAGATAGCTAATTTAGTGCTAATAATGAGTTATGATTATCCCAGTTTGAAGTAGAGGTGTGAACAAATGTGTGACTAGATGTGTGCTGCAGTTAGCGCATTCTGTCACTAAAACAGTTTAAGAGTTGTGTCCTAGTTAGTTCTTTGATGTTTCCATTCTGTGTTGGAGATACAGATGAGAGCTAGAAGGTGCTACTGAAACTAATGGATGTCATGGTTCCTTTGAACAATACAGCTTGAAAGGTTTGAAGGGAAAGTGTTTACCACTGTGTGCGCATGAGTTGAGGATTATGGTTTGTTGCTGTGCAATAGATATTCATTGCACCACATTGATTGTTTAGGTTTTATTGTGTCAAAATAAGGTTTTATTGCATTATTATTTGTGACTTGGTGTGTTCTGGAGAAGGATTTTAGCATTTGTGTTGGGGCTTTTTATGCAAGGTTATTTAGCTTCAGAGTTCTGGGTGATTTGTAGCGATCTGCTTTGAATTGGCATTGACTGAGAAGGTGTACTATTCTGCTGTATAATTTACCTCTAAATAGGCAGAAAGTGCAATTATAATCCTTCACATTTCATTCAATCCATGACCAGGCTCTTGATGAGAAAATGGACTAATTTACCTCTAAATTGGCAGAAAGGGCAACTGAATCCTTTACTTTACTGTTCAATCAATTGTCAGGCACTGAAAGTGTGTAACCAAAAAGAAAAGGGTAGAAAAACCATCTGCTGATTACAAATCCTTACTCTGGCAACAATGTCTGCAACTCATTTCCCCAAACCAGCAGTGTCACAATACCTTGGTTCTGCAGTCCTACAGTACGCGATCCTCCATACCATGAGAATTTTCAGACTAAACATACCTATCAGCCTCCCCTAAATGGTTACAGTAGTAGCCTTCAATTGCTGTTAGGAACAAATTCACATATTGTGAATGCATGAGTCAATGGGGTCTGGCTTGAAGTTAGCGCTCTCAATGTTCAGTTGGTCTGTTATAAGCTGCTAATCCATCCCACTACCACATGAGCTAATGCAGAAAAATGCTTGGACTAGCTTTAAAAGCAAATTGACTTTTGAGTACGAACCACAACTGAACAAGGTATGCCAAGTTGACTTGCAACTACTTAGGAAAAATAGAATTTTGTGCAGAATATGGATCTATGGATACTTCTATAAACTCTCCCATTCTGTTTTTCTCTCACCCACGTTCTATCCAACCCAAGGATACCCACTAAGGTTTCTAGCTCTCACTCATATGTATGCACTACCCACTGGAGTTCAAGAAAGGTTCCACCATAGTCCCTTGCAGATGCACTTCTCTACATGCTCCTAATTCTACAGCTTAGACCTCCTTTAGGCGTCATTAGCCTCCAGCATCAACCCCTTATAAATCCTAACTCTAGCAAGAACACAAAGTCTGCCATGATGTAGTCACTAGCACAACGGAAATCAAACAACAATTACAAATTTCTACAAGCTTTTACTTCTACACAAACTATAACTATTGCAACAAAAAGCAGACATGTCCTTCTTTGCCCTCAAACTCCTCTTCTTATATTCGTCCAACAACATCCTACCTTCCATCTCCCTTGCATGCTTGCAGCGCCCTTGGCCACCCATCGTCTATTGCAAACATGTTCCACATAACACACAAACAACAAAGTTTCCTACTCAATAGTGATAATATAAGTTCTGTCACCTACACGAAGAAAGTTGACGGCTGCTCAAAACAAAACCTAAAACTTAAAACGAAGTAGTGTTCACATTAGAAAGATTCCAAGTGACTTCCTCTCCGATAACAAGTGGACTATTCTTCAATGTAATTTACATTTAAATAGGCAAAAAGAGCAACTAAAATCCTTCACCTTTTCTCATTTGATTGTCAAGCACTTTATGAAAAAGTGGACTATTCTGTTGTATAATTTGTCACTTACATAAGCAAAAAGGGCAACTAGGGATAAAACTGCCCATCATTGAACACCTACCTACCATTGAACAATTTCCAAGATTTTTCTCATGCTTAAACCAAATCCAGAGAGATTTTTGTGTCATTGGATGAGCAAACTGGAGGATTACAAATGTTCTTTGAGCATCACAAGTAACGAAGCAACACAGAAGACACAGGAAGAGGGTTCTTTTGCATCAATTTTTTTGAAAACATAACTCTAGACCCCTTTCTAGTTCCAATTCCATATCTTCCTCATTTCTAATTCGTTTTGAGTGATTTAAATCCTGATGGGTGCACCACTTAACAGTTTTACAAAAAAAAATTATATTTCAGAAGCAAAGATGCAATGATCAAAAATATTAAGCTCGAAATTTTAATTTGTTTAAATTCACCCATCACCTAACCCTGAAACCCATTTGCACCAAACATCTCATATCTTCCTCCATTCCCTTACCACCCATCACTGAACATTGAAGCCCCTTACACCAAACTTCCCATATCTTCCCCCCCACTCCTTTATCAAAACAAGCAATTTTGCCAACCTTAGAAGCATTAGGCGGAGGGCTACAAATGTTCTTTGAACTTTAAAACAACGTGTGAGGATTTGAACTCCTTTGTGTTTTGATTTTATATTTTTTCTTTTCATCAATTATCAAGCACTTGGTGAGGAATGGACTGTTCTACTATGTAGTTTACTTCAAAATAGGTAGAAAGGGCAACTAAAAGCAATTACATTTCATCACTTAATCAATTGTCATGCACTTGGTGAAAAAGTGGATTATTTTGCTATATAATTTACCTCCAAAATAGGTAGAAAGGGCAACTACCTTTTTTGACACAATCAATTGGCATGCAAATGATGAAAGAGTGGACCTATTTTGCTTTATAACTTATCTCTAATAAGCAAAAAGTGCAACTAAAATCCTTTACGTTTTTCCATTTTATCAATTGCCAATTGTTGAAAAGCATAGAGATAATTTTGCAAATTGGAAAACAATCATGTGCAAACACATTGTGGGAATGTACAAGAATTTGGGAACAGTGGGGGAACTAAAATGAAAAATTCAAGAAAAATGGGAACTATTAGAATATCATTCCCTTGAAATTTGATTGCCATTGCAGTTCTTGGATGAGAAAAGCTTTGCCTCCTAGTTTGCATCCACATGCTAGATGTAAAAGTTGATAATGTGAGCCTCCTTTGTGGTGAACATCATCATCCTCAACATGAAATTTCATCAACAACTTTTCTTGCATGAGGTTGACATAGAAGTTACTAATTTGTGAGATCCTTCAAACTCTAGTGTGGTGCTCAGTAATTCATCAACTTCACTACGTGACGGTTTGAGTGGCCTTTTGTATCCAAGAGACAAAACCCTGATCTTTTTCCTCTTCTGTAGCTGGAAACACACAAAAGACAAGGTCTTCGAAACTTTCAGGTGATCAAATTTTTGTGAGGAGGAGATGATGATGATGATGATGGATTGTTGTTGAGTCACTAGAAGAAAAAACCATAAGAAGAATATGTGAAGAAGGGAGTGAGGAGGTAAACGAGGGAGCATAGAAACAGGGCTAGGATATGGATCTTTGTTGTGTAGTAGCACTACTGGGCATGGGTGGTGCATGTGTAGAAGCGTTATTGGACATGGGTGGTGCATTGGGCCCACCATTGCCATTGCACTCCTACAATGGTCATGCCCGCCATCATTAATGTGGTAGGAAAACTAAGTTTTCTTTTTGTTTTTTTTTGTTTTATTTATTTATTAAATCTTGCTTGGGTTTTTGTGTCCTAATGTTTTGGGGGTAACCATTTTTTGTATGGCTCCTTCTTTGCATCTTTCGTTAATTCGAAATGCCCCTTGCCTTATTGTTCTAGCCTTTACATTTCATGCAACCTTTTAAGGCATGTTAAAAATGCTCACCTTCATGCTAGCCTCGTCTCCTAGGCTAGCTAGGTTGCCTTGTTTTTACAAGTGTCTTCTCCTCTTGTGCTACACCTTGGTTCTATCCCCCTTGCTTCTTGGGGTTAATTTTGAATTCAGTTTAGCTTCATTTTGGGATTGTTTGAGGCTCATTTTGCGTGCCTTCATTTGTTTCATAAGATCCTTCGAATAATCTAAGACGAAGTCAAACATGCTTTTCACTTACCCCTTGATCAAATTGCTTGAAATCCAATGGATGAATTTGCATGGTTCCTTCTTTTTTTATTACCTTGTTGGTGTTTACATTATACTCAAGGAGGTCGTTTAAGCTAACAACAAGTTTTTACCCGCCTTAAAAGGTTTATGGTGGGTAACTATTCTTCTTTTTAGGAAGAGTTTTCTCATGCCTCACATGCTCTCTATTCCCATCGTTCATTAAACGATTCTTTGACCATTCATTTTCACTGATGTTTGACTTTAGGTAAAGCTGGAGAATATAGTCACATTGTTAAAGCTCTTCAACTCATGACACCAACTATTTTCTCGAAGGACATTGTTGTAGCTTTGTGTTAACTGCACCCCCTTCCCTTAGACCATGTGCTTCCACTTATTTTTTATTGTTAACCTAAGCACACCTTTGTCCTGGATAGGATTTTGTTTGCACATGCCTTAGCCACTATTCCCCATTTGTTTTCAAGTGATCTATTTGGGATGGTTTATGAACATTTCTAAAGATGCTTCATACTAGAGGACCCATCCTTAGGGTTTTCGAAATTATTCTAGGTTGTTATTGTTGTTGCCCGTGGTGATATCCCTAGGTTGATGATGGCCTTAATGTTGGGGGCTAGCAAATTGTTAACAATGGCAAAAGACATTGGAGGTTTTTGTCTTATTGTCATAGGTGAGGCATTTCTTTAATTTATTAGTCGTTCAATTGTCCTATAACTTTAAAGGTTGTTTCAAGAACACCTATCCCCTCATTAATTTGGAGTTCTGACCACTGGAGGTTGTAAGACCATCCCTTTTGGCATCAAAGCCCTTTTCAACCCACACCCTTATTAGGTCATTATGCAAATTAACATTGAATTTTTTTTAAATAACATTTTTCAAGCTGTTATGTTTAGAAATTTTTGAAATGTCGAGGGACCTTTGGCAAACATTGTCCCCTTTACCATGTTGTTTTATGGTGTTCATTCTTCTCTTTATTTCCAACATGGGCAGCATGAAAAGGGGGTCATCATTATTGAATCATTTTCAGGCACGAAGTAAGGTGGCCCCCTAATTAGTCCTTTATTTGCCCTAGCCCATTATCAAACATTTTTAAAGACCATTATGCAAGCCCCCAAATGTGTCTTTCCATCCCTAATGGATGATACCCACATTGTGGGCACTATGAGCAAGGTTGTTCTTGCCTTTGACCACCTTTCGACCTAATTAACCCTAGTTGGGCTTAAGGTCAAGGTGTCAACATGTAAGCTTTGGAATCCACCAAGGATCTTTTCAAGCGTAGAAAGTCCTTAGGGTTGCACTTTGGTCACATATGATTTTGGGTGTGCTAATGGGTTTTTAAGACTTTGTCATACATTTTTTGGATGAGGCTTTATTTTAGGATGTGGTGCATATTGATGATCTTCTTCTTTTGGGAAACACACAAGTTGCATTGGAGATTTTATCTTTAAATGTTATTCATCGACCTTCTTATTTCATTTGAACAATACTTCTTTCTTTTTATTTCTTGTCTCTTTTGGTGGGTTTCAACAAGAAAGTTTTGCAAGTATGTGGAAACAATATGGGTTTTGGGTCATGCAAGTCTATTCAGGGCCCCATAGTGAGACATCAAGCTTGACTATCGATCTCCTTTGGTGTTATAAGCCTTTTATTTATGGAAGTTTATGCCCCATTCGTTTTTTAGGGAGTTGGCCATTAATGGTTATGTATCTGTGCTCTAGGTTTCGTATCTTCAATAGATCCATTTTGGAGTAGTATGTTTCAATAGACCCACACCTCCTTCAATCATGTTTTTGTGTAGCCCAAGATAACCTTTATCTCATAGTTAGAAAGATTCACCCTTCTTTTGAGAATTTGGCAATTATTAACGCCCCAAATCTACAAGCATTTTTTATGGACATCCATCACAACACATCCTTTAGGTCTATTTTGGAAGATAACTCCATTTCCTCTACTTCTAAAGCCCGTATTTGCTTTTGTTCGAACAAAGGGGTAAGACTATGGTTGATTGTTAGGTCATCTATTTGTTCATTCCGCATTGCACAATTTACTTTCATTTCAATGGTGCATTTTTGTTTCGGTTTAATTTAGTCTTCAACATCTAATCTTTTCGCATATGATTGTGGATATGGGTTAGACGCATCTAGCACATGTTTAACATGTTTTTCGTTTGGAGGTGAACGGATAGCCACACATGACGCCATCAAAGATGTCATGTATGCTTCTATTCAAGAAAATGGGCACGTTGCATGGGAAGAATGGTGGTATCCCCTTATGTCAAGAACTTCATTACAAGTCGATTTCTACATGACTCACGAGGACTAGATCTTTGTTATTGATGTGGTGGTTATTGACCCAACATGGAAAATGATGGCTACAAGTGTCATTAGTTGACTAACATGTTAGTTGCGAAAGTTAATGCCATTGCTAAGATTTGCAAATATAAAGGGTTGCATGAGGGGCATCATTTTATTTCGATGGCTATGAAGGTGCACAATGCACCCGAGTGTGATATGGATTGTTTCATTAATGAATGTGCTTGTATTTTCCACAATAGACAATCAAGAGGTCATTTATCTTTGTCTTTTTGCATTCAAGTTTTCATGGAGCATGTTAGTATTGCTCTTCAACATGTTTTGGCCTTTGTTATAGAAAAAAAAATTGCTTTGGCGAGAGATGTTTGTTTTAAACCTCCTATTATTTTTAAATTTCATGATTTCCATGTAGGTGACATTAGAGGGGTTGTGAGTGAGATAGCTTACTACCACTAGAGGGACTAGCTCTCTCCTTTCTTTGGTTCCTGCAGGCTGCATATATGTTGGCCTTTATTTGGCCTTCCCTTTTGTGTTCCGTGTGATGGTTCCAGCCATTGATTTTTATTGGATTTTTTGTTTCCTTATTTGTGAGATCCACAACAAACTAGGTAAGTTAAAATGTGAACATTGTGGTGAACATACTTGGATATCATAATGAGAATTTTTGTTGCCAATGTTATCATCCATCATCCGTGTGGTACCCATAGATAATTAAAAATGTGTGCTCCTGTGCAAAGTAGTAGAGAGAGATTGTGCTCATCACGGTAATTAACTACTCCATATGGATGATAAGCTTCATCACAATTTTATCATCCTTGGGGCACACGTACACAGTTAATAATGTGAGCTCTTGTGCAAAGTAGTACAAAAAGTGTGATGGTTGTGGTACATGCTATATACATATATACTCCTTCACAAGAATGAGAAGCTTCATTCAACTTTATCATCCATGTGGCACACGTAGGTAGTTAATAATTTGAGCAGCTCCTGTGAAGAAAGCTTACTAGAGAGAGTGTGATCGCCGTGAGTTTGGGCTTCTTGGTGTGCGTCTCTCTCGTGTGCGTCTTTTTGGTGTTGTTGCGGGAAGCTCGTGAGTGGGACAAGAGTATTGGAGCGATCCGGGTCTTGTTGGTGTTGTTGCGGGAAGCTCGTGCGTCGGACAAGAGTGTTGGAGCGATCCGGAAGGAAGAACTATGAGCGCCAAGGCTGTGGCAAGAGTGGGCAAGTCCATCGATTGGGATCATCTGAGCAAGGTGGTGGTATCTCATGCAGGGAAGCAGGACCTGGCCGCGCTGCGGCGAGCTTACGACGACGTTGCGGCCACTTTGAACGAGAAGTTCAGCGTGAAACCGAGCAGTATCAACTGGGAATTTTATAAGCACAAGTTAGGGCCCTCGGTGGTGAACATCTTCCAGCAGTCTTACGGGGCCTTGGACAAGGAGGTACCGGACTATCAAGACGATTTAACACCGGTGTATGAGACCAAGCACTGGGAGTTTTTGAACAAGGCGTTGGCAGAGGAGGAGGATTCCAAGAGGAAGATTGTGATGCTTGAGAAGGAGATCGACAACGTTCGGGAGCAGAAAGCTACGTTGAGCATAATGACGGTTGATGACTACTTTGCCAAACACCCGGAGGTGAAGGATAAGATTGATGAGGAAATTAAGAACCACAATTGGGGTTACAAGGTGAGAAATCCTTCCTTCGGCCTTGAAGCCAGTGCTTTGCTTCTTTGCATTTTGTTCTTTTTCGATTCCTGTTTTTCTTTGCCTCTGCCAAGGCATTATTAGAGATCCTAACCAGCTTTTCTTGGTGAAACGATGAGACAAAATTTCAAGGCTACTAGGTTCTCGTGTTCAGCTTCCTGGCACACCATTGTTCTTCCAGTCAAAGATTCGGTTATGCCCTTTCCTCAGAGTTTCTTTTATGCTTTCTCTGTTTCGTAGCTCTGCCATTAGTTCATTTACTTGAACTATTTGTTGATGGCAGATATCGGGATGAGGATTTGCACGTGAAGGCGCTCAGGAAGGATGCCTCAAATGCCAGTTGCTATTGCTCTTTAGAATCAAGGATTGGGGGTTGTGCACTTCAGAGTTCACTATTTTTCTTCATTTGTTGTCTTGCCATCATTTGCATCTTTTGCCAACATTCCAGAGAACCTAGATTTGTTTTTCATGGTAGGGTGAAGCAATAAACGACCGTAGATTCAGGGACCAAAGCAGTATGTCACCCAAGTATTGTTTGAAGAAAGCCTGATTCCCTTTCCTTTCAGCCTTGTCAAGAAAGAAAATGGCCTCAAGTCCCAGGTTTTTAGGGCTACACAGTATGAAATCTCATACATCCATGACTTTGTATTCTGGGGATGGGAAAGAGTCTCTGTGTGTATGTGTTATGCTGTTCTACCTTTCTTGCCACTCCATTTTCAATGGGCTTACCCCTTTGTACTGCAATTTACCATCATCATTCCAGTAGGCTACTGCTTGATGTTGCATTTGCAACTGGGTGTCGCAGTACATCATGGTAGATATTAATCATGTTGGCAACCATGTTGGTGGTTGGATCAGCAAGTTATCTAAATTGTGGGAGTATGGGGCTTCAGGTTCAGTGGAAGGTTTGGGCAACCATAGCCCATTTTGCAAAGGGTCAGTCTGCCTGTGAAAAGGAGATGGGAGCCTAGAGTCTAAGGAGATTACCTATCACAAGTTTTTATTGCATCTTCATTCTCTCTCGTTGCACTCTAATGTACTTGTCTCCAGCACACTGGTTTTATTTGAGTATTGTCCCCTCCTTCAGTTTCTGTTAGATGTTGTCTTTGGTCCCTAGTTTGGCCGTTTGATCCCTGTTTCATCCTCAAGATGAGTTTAGCTGTAAGTTTGGCAAACTGGGCGCCATTTAATGAAACTGCAGACCCTATCAGTTCACAAGATTTGCAGGATTCTATTTGGACAAGACGGCAAGACATGATTGAATATGGGCAGCAGTGATTGTGCAGGTAAGGCAAATACAAGATGGGGGCGAAACTCCTGTGGGGATAAAGTTGGGTGAGATAGTAGAATTATCCGTAAAGTCACCCTGTCTTCACCCTGTCTTTGGGCCTGCTTTCACCCCCTATACTCTCTTTCAGTGATCCGCAAAGTAAGGAAATTTTATTAAACCTCAGTATCCTGTCTTTGGGCCTGCTTTCTTTCAGTGATATCTGCAAAGTAAGGAAATTTTATTAAACCTCAGTATCCTATCTTTGGGCCTGCTTTCACCCCCTATACCCTCTTTCAGTGATATCCGCAAAGTGAGGAAATTTTATTAAACCTCAGTATCATTTAATGCACAAGGTTCGAGAGTAATTGTAGTAAGTGTAAAGGTAGGAGCAGTGAAAATATATGTAGCAGCAGTGGAGGCGCTCAGGAAAAATGAAAGACCCCTGAAACTCAGTTTCCCACCAAAATTGGTGGAAAAACTGGTTTGGGTATCAGTTATTTTGTTTTGTAAAGTTTTCATTCCCAGTTACATGTTTAATGCCCTATTATGCTGAAACTGGCCGTTCTCGCCCCCTAATTGCGAGACATTATGCATAACTCTAGTTTGGTCCCCTTTTTTATTGTTTTCAACCTGGCTTATGATTTTGTCTCATTTTTGGCAAAACTGGGGCCCAGCACCACCAGTTTGGCCTACATTGCAGATAACTCTAATGTGATTACAATTCTCTGCCATTCCAAATGTGATTATTACCACACAATCACACACGATATCAAGACCACTTTTGCATCCTTGCAAAGACACATGGAACGACTGATCCAATAAACATACTTCAAATTGTCTGCAAATATCCTGATAACATTACTTGGTCCATTGTTGTGATTAGTGTCGTGAAACCCTTCTTTGTTTCTCTCGTCTTCCACAGAAAGCCAACAACTTTTGGCATATCTCATCTCTCTTTATTAACAGTGTGAACCGTGCTAGTCACCCAATTGAACAAATTTTGAGAGGGAAAATGGTCTGAAATTCAATTTTCATTCAAATTTGAAAATTCAAAATTTATCCAATCTCCAATGACAAAGATGGCTCAAAATCCAATATATTCCAAACATTAAGTACAAAAAATGTACATAATCAACTCCAAGAAATCTCACTAGTAAAGGGCTTTCCAAAAATGCTAACTCCTGCAGCATAGGTCTAAAGTCTAAACATTACAAAACCACCTGGGTGCATCCCTCCCTACTCATCAAGTGTAGGACATTACAAAACCACCTCGGTGCACCCCTCCCTACTCATCCAGAGCTTTCCAATATTACCAATTGCACAGTGATGAGCATCGTAGCTTGAGAGATCTCAACGTGACAAACAAAGCAAAACAAAAATTACCTTCATTAATAGATAGATGTCAAGTTCATTGTCAAAATCCATCCCTCATGTGGATAAGAGGCTGACTGCATGATGGCTCTCTCCCTTATGGCAGGTTCAAACCAGCAACAATTAAAATAAGAAATGTTCCATGAAGTTCCCAAGAAATGAACTCATAGTGCACATGAACACCAAGTGAATATTCCTCAATTCGCAGTAACAACTGGTGAACATTCCTCAAGGTGACAACTACATTGTTCCATAGTCTCTCCATAACAGGCAGAGCCAGCAAAGAAACCCACAACTGTGTGTAAGTGATGGGACTGACCTACCCTTGAGTTCTTCCAAGGTATCCCCAATTCAAAGTCCTTTAATTTTGTTTCCTTGGACTGCACTGAAATTGAAAAAACTGATGAGTATGCAACTACAACATAGGCATAAATCTATATGAGATCTTATTGGCAACTCTGGACGCATGGAGATAGTCAAAATTGATTTGTTGCAAAGAACAAAACTTTTGAAGGGTGCAGGTACAGAAAGCTTTCAATTATCTGCAGATGATAAGATAGACTTCATTCAAGGGAAACTTGAGAAACATCCATGAGTCTGTGCCCTTCCAAAACCAAAAAACAACTTGTGGACTGCACTAACCAATCAGCAGATGGATGGATCATCAATTAACAACAAACTTCCCCATCCCAATAAATTAATAACTACCCATACTCTTCACGCTGAAAGATATAACCTGTTCCTGACTTGTTTCATTGGAATCTGGATGTCTTGCAGTCCTGATCTCCAGTGCCTTTGTAAACCCCAGTTGCAAAGCTCACTTTACGGTCGTTGAACCTTATTTGGTATGACCCAAAATATGCCAGCAGCAAGAATAACTTCACATACTCTTAAAGCACTCATAGAAATTTCACCTTCTTATATCCATGAATGTCCATCCTAGAAAAGAGCAGAAAGGGATCTTACACCAACTCCTTAAGACTGGGGAAATTTGGGAACCAGTTGAACAATTTGATTGATTTTTATAGGAACTTTCAGACATATCAATTCTGTACAAAAGCACCAGATGAAGAGATGTTAAGACATCTTAAAATCTGCATACTATCTCCCCAACTCTCCTCAATCTTGAAGCCTGGGAGCTCAAGTGCGGGAGGGTCAGGGAGTTTCCCCCAATCAAAACCTGTATTCTCTGGCTGCAGCAAATAACCTAGAGAAGGATTGTCAGTGTCAACAACCTCTACTAGATCATTGCCCACCTCTGCAAAAGCAGCCTGGCCCACTTGGACCCCTGGCACCAACATCAGGTCATAATTCAAGGGTTTCGTGTCAAGATGTGTGGGATTGGTGGGTTTTATTGAAGTAGGCAGCGGCAGAAACTTATCTTTACCACCACTGCTGCTTCCATATCCACTCTTGGGTGGGCTGCCTGTTGCATCATTAATTATGCTTCCTTCGCCACTGCTGGAAGAGCTCCCTTTGTTTTCGAGCTTTACTTCAAGAGTATCTTCCTTCTTCACCTCAGAAACCAGTGATGAAACTGGCCCCATTAAGTTGGATGCTCTGCTGCCACAACGTCTTGGCGGCTGTATCTGTGCATCATCAAGGAGCCACACAATGATGTTTGGAAAAGCAGAGTTATCCATCCAATGACAAGATCTGCTAATGCTCTCAACCTCTGCCATGCTTTAATACTGAGTCAAATCCCACAAATAATCAAGCATATGTCTTTTGCACAGAAGGACATGGGTATGTTGCAGTTGTCTATTCATAACCACAGCTGGAGATGATGCTTAAGTGGTTCGACATTTCACACCTCAACTAGTATATAACTTGGAATTGAAGAGGCAAGCTTTGTGCTGCCAAGAATGATGATATTATATATGATTACCAGTGCAGATGAAGAAGGGGTGGGAATTGTTGGCGTGGAAGTTGTGGCTGCAGCACGAGAGCAAACTCCTTTGATCGAACGCCTGCCAGTATACTTGCTGCTGTAACTTGGCATAATGGCTGGATCATTGATGGAGTCATTTCGCAGAAAGGATGGTGTGGATTTCTGGCCACGTATAACCTGCAGTTCTCAACAATTCAAAATGCTATGCACTGTAGAGACACCCAAATGTGCTGATCAAAAGCATCCATGGAAATAAGAAGTAACCCAACATATAACTTACAAGTTTTTCCTCAGCATCTTTGTATAGAGTCAGCACATCTTTTTCTTTCAGTTCATAGAATTTGATAAACTCCCCTGCAGACAAAAACAACAGGGAACAAGGAGACCAGAATAAATCTTGAGATAACTTCCATCCAACTCTGCAGGAAGAAATACTATGTATCAAGTGGGGTGAATATAGGTCCAGTCAGTCCAGACACTAACATACTGGAAACACTTCACAAAAACACTTCAAAGGTACAACCATTTATGTCAGGTCCAGCCAAACCAAAACAAACAAATAAGAATGAGTATGGTCATAACCTTGTGAACATCACTAACAAGGTTTCCAAGTGCTGGGTCTTTACTTCATACCTGTGCTCTCCAACACATACATTCGACTCTTGTTATTTGGCCACCATCTGTTGTCACAGAGGATGACATGCCACCACTATTTTTCATTACTCATCATCCTCGCAAGCTTCCACAAATGGTTCTTCAAGAGACAAAATCAGTGCAAATGGGTTTTGTTTGATTGTCAAGAAACTGAAATTGGATAGTAATCAATTCACTTGGAAAGGAACCGACCCCAACTTTTGAGCACACTAATTTTGAGCAAAGAGAGTTCAACCTCTGTTCTATTCACTGGAGGGAAGGAAGCTGGTGTCAAACAAAACTCAAGACAAAACTGACAATTGATGGTGGCGGAATATATACTTGAATCGTAAATTCCAGTGTCTGTTAGAGTTGTAGTCCTCCATTTGAAGAAATTGGCCTTCCTTAGCATCCAGCTGTGGGAGCTTGCTTTCTGCATCTTTCTGTGAACTCAACACAGGACAGAGGAGTTGAGCAAAAAAAGGTTACAGGATCTTCAGAATTGCTGTTCTCCATTTTACCCTAGGTAATGGATGTACCACTCTGTTCTTCATGAGTATGATAACAAAGAAATGCAAAGGAGTCTGCTGCCCTTGATGCAGGATCTGGCACAACATATCTTGACTAATCAGGACAATCCTGCACACAATGACTGCCTGCAGAAAGGATTCATGGGTAAAGAGAATTTGTTGAGTACAGATATGAGATCATCTAGATGGATGCAAGCCAAAGTAGGAAAACAGAAAGAAAGGGACTGACCTTCGGGAGTATGATTCTTCCAAGCTCTCCCACATCTGTAATGGTTAGCTCCTTTCGAAGTAGAAATCTCAAAGGTTCTGTCCATGATCGACTCTGCATCACAAGCATCACACATCACAGGCAGGCTCAGAGACTTCAATCAGAGATGATGACTGTGATCCCACTCTCCAGAGAGTGATATCATAAAGAACCTAGCTCCATGACTTCCTGGCTCCAAAAAATGTGGCATCTAAGATCTGAGTACTATATTGTTTGTGAAGATTCTGTGTCTATGCTTGGCCTCTCTCCACCTTCAGAAGTCCAACTTTTAGCATACAAACACCAATGCAAGGTGCTCAGAAGTTTAGCAGGAGACACTGGGGCAAATCATATCGAGCATGGTGTCTCATCTCAAACCTACTCTGATCAGAACTGGTGAGTGTTCCAAACCAAATGTTGCAGCAAAAGTCTCTCTCTGCAGGGAAGTTGGTACTTGCAGCACATACACATACACTAGAGCAGCAGCACAGATCCTCCAGAAAAAAGAGTTCGTGATGTGTCCAAACCTTTGCTCTTACTTGGCTGGGTTTGGTGCTGAACACAGAATTTGCTGTTTGGCTGTAAGATGCCCAGGACATATGAGCAGGAGTGTTGTCAGGCCCACTCTCTGTAGGAGGCAACAATGACCCTTTCTCTCCAACTACCCTACTACAACTCAAGGGTGATGGTGGTGGCCCAGCAGAGTGCATATGTCGGCTGAGCACTTGATACATATGTCGCCTTACTGAATCCTCATCAGTGTGCATTGGATCTGCTCTTGTACTGCAAACTGATGATGAGGTTTCCCTCACATTTCTCTCTTGACTCATCCAGCTCTTCATGGTTAATGAGACTGCATCACTGCCAAAACCAGAGGACATCATTGCACAAGATGCATTGGATCTTCTGACAGCAGCAGCAGAGCCGTAGTTGATGATGGCTCTTGGAATTATGTCAGGAACACATGAGGAGCAGGAGCCTGCAACGGAGGAGGAGCAGCATTGGGAGGAACCTATGACAGAGGAGGAGCATTGGGTATCAAAGACAACGGAGGAGGAGGAGGACAATGATGACTGTATTGTATGGGGTCCAGGAAGAATTGATTGTGCAGATGCTGTAGTCTGCAGCCTCATGGTGCCATTGTAAGAAGCAGCAACTGCAGCAGCAGGAACTCCACCACTTGTAGTCTTTGCCTCCACCAAAAGGGGCAATGAAGAAGCAGAAGAAACAGGAGGATAACTGAATGCAGATCTCTTGCAACTTGACAACAGTTGTTGTTGTTCTGGACAATATTGTGAAAAGCTTTGTAGTGGACAACCACCACCGATCTTCTTCCTCAATGGTGATGAGAAAGGAGGATCAACAACATACAACCCATGATTCATTTGCTGTGTGAAATTCTCCCACCGCTGCTGCTGCTGCTGCTGCTGCTGCTCCCGGCTTCTTCTCACTAGTGCTAATGCTGTCTCGCAATCGGTAGCTGCTGGTGCTTTGTGGGGAGGAGGAGGAGAAATCGGGTGGTGGTCGGCCCCAGCTGCAGGTGGTATCCACCCATCACGACAGATGCTGCTCCTGCTGCAGCTTTTCTGCCGCTTCAGCTCTGGTGGCGAAGACGGAGGAGGAGCATTACTATCGTCATACCCATCAAGCTCCCTTGTTTGAGCAATTCCAGTTGAAGAAGACTCGTTGCTGCTTCTGCTGCTGCAACAATTATTCATCATCTGCGCTGCTAGCCATTGTTGCATATCCACCAAGAAATCGCCTGACAAGACAAGCAGCGGAGGAGAATTCTTCCCAAGCTGAGCCGGGCACGCTGCTGCTGCTGCTGCTGTTTTCAAGTGCCGCGACTCCAACCCCAACCCCAACTCCAAGTCCCCCGCCACTAGTACGCTTCCGTCTTCAGACGACCTCTTGCCACTGCTCCAACAAGAACCTCTCTTGTTTTCTACAGCACTCACGATCTTGCCGTCCACCACATCCATGATGCTTGATGTTGATGCTGTCGATCTTCTTCCTTCCTTCCGGAGTGCAACAAGATTTAGATAGATCTCTGTCCCTCCTCAAGCTTGAAGAAGTCAATATGAATGCATGTATGTATATATATTGCAAAACAGCAACAAACAAAAACCAATGTTCCTCCTGCTCCTGCTCCTGGTCTTGCAGATCAAATAGAGACAAAACAATAGAAGAAACCCCAACACTAAGAAGAAGTCGTGTCACTTAATGGGATGATGATGATGATGATGGCAATTCCAGGCTGCTCTAGTCCATCCGCGAATTGCTTGCTACCAGCCAGCAGCGGCATGCTGTATGTATCATGTGGTGTCGCTTCCTGCATTGAAACTCCAAGCACCCAAAGAAGAAAAACAACTTCCCAAACCGAACCACAGACAGCAAAAAAACAAAAACACAAACACAGATCTATCGTCCCAAAAACAACCACAGATCTTCTTCACCACCACGGACTTTTGAAAAAAAACACAGATCCGTGGTGAACAACGAGAAGCATGGGATTTGACTACTAGTCTACTACTGATATTCCCGAATCGAAGAAGAAGACACATGAATGAATCCGAGAATGGAACAAGGGAAGGAAGAAGCTGCTTTGCTTTCAAGCCAGTTTTTTCTCTGTTTTTCCCTCTCTACAAGTAGTGTAACAGAGTTTAAAGAATCGAAAAAGAATGATCGACAAGCCCCCCCTTCTCTCCCCCAAAGAGGAAAAAAAAAACATGTTCTCAACTCATGTTGTATTCTTGCTCCTTGTAATTTTATATATATCTGTATTATATATGTCCTTTGCCGCCAGTTGAAGCTTCAAAACTTGCGCCCCCCCACCCCCCCCCCCCCCCACCTTTAAAAAAAATCCAAAAAAAAAAAAACTTGACTTAACCACCACCCACCCACTCTCTCGCCTGATCCCGTGCGAGATGCCAAGGAGCTATAAGCGACAACCTAGAAGAAGAAGGCGACAAAAGCAGCTATTCCACCAAAAAGAAGGAACAACCTCCTCATTAACGCGTTCGTTCTTTCGTTCGTTCTAGCGGTAATGCCTTCGCATCGTGGGGTTCGTTCTAGCGGTAATGCCTTCGCATAGTGTGGAGCCCCATGCTGTGAAGAGGAGCTCGGATCGCGAAAAGAATGAATTTCAGTTGGCAATGAGATCGAGATAGGTACCGTCGTCACCACCTCTCCTCTCTTCTTCCAAAAAAAAAACAAAACCCCGCAAAGCAAAACCAAAAACAAAAAACAAAAACAAAAAAAATCAGGCACCAAAAACAAACACGAAAGCTCACCCCCCTATCTATCTATCTATCTATCTATTCTAAAACCACATCGCCCCCACCAGTGGTATCGTCGCGGGATTATTGTTTGTGTGCAACAGCCAGCAGCAGAGTCTAGCAATGCGCGTCCGATTGCGAGACTGCGTGCCAAACAAGGCACGGAGCATTCACGGACGATTAAAAAAAAAAAGCACCACTAGCCTCCTACTGTACTCACAAAAGCCCCATCTTTCCTTTCTTACTACCTAGTGACCACCCTATCTATATACCTACCTACCTACCTACCTACCTTCTTATCTATGTAAATAGATACCTAACCCCCTACTTTACTTATCGTACCTACCTGCCTATCTATCTAGTTTTGTGCAAGGACCTGTCAGAGATTTCCCAGAGTATTGGGAGGGAGAGAGGGAGGAAGGCCGCCTTATTAAATCCCTAAGATTGCTGCTCCTGACTTGGGAGAAGCTCCTGACAGGACCTATCTTGCAGTTTTGGGTGGGCCCTTACACATTTCCATAAGGGCCCCACCCATCCACCCACAAAGGTTTTTTTATAAATAAATATGTAATTATTTATTTATTTATTTATTTATGGGGGGGCCTTGTGATAGATAAAAAAAAAATTTACCATCACATCTTGGCATGGCATGATAGGTCATCATGCACAATACAGGCCTTTGCACCAGACTTCGATGCTATCCTTGCCTGTCTCTGTCACCTTGGGTGGTCGCCTTATTCTCACAAGCCCCCCCCCCCATCTGCAGGCCTTACCTACCACTACTACTGAATATGATCAATTATATATATATCCATCTTATATAGGTCTTATTAGTGCAATATAAACAACTCCCTTTTTATTTCTGTGTGTATTTTGAGGGATCTTCCCCAGCAGAAGAACCCTAGTGCATTATGCCAGGGGGAGCTCCCCCAATTTTATATGTTCCCATGTTCCCATAGAAATATTTCTTTTCTACGAAATGAGAAAGAAAGGAGGAAATAAAAAAGAGAGTTGTTTATGAAAGGGGAGGTTTCTGTACTCATGTGCTCTCCTGAGGTTCAGGAACACACTTGGGCTCATCCCCCCAAGTGCCCCTCCCTTAGGAGAACGCACTCATATGGGAACCTCCCCTACAACACAGTTCACCAATAGAAGCATCACAAAACAATCAACAGTCACATTCTTTGTTTATTATTTACTTACTTACTTATTTACATACCTACTTAAATATTTATTTATTTTATTTGCATGACCAGGTATATGGCATTTTTTTTTAATTACATGCCATTTACTGACCTACCTACCTACCTATCCATCTACTTGCCTTGTTTATTGAATGGTCAATTATACGTCCGTCTCAAATAGGTCCTAATGCAACTTAATGTGTGAGGCAAAATGCACATGTGGGGGACGTTCTCAAAATAAAGGGGCCTTGGATGAGATGAGGGGTTGAACTCGGCTATGACCTCATCCTAGGCCCCTTATTGTGGGATGCTTGGGGCTTCATCCATCATAAAGTACCAGGCAAAGACTATCATGAATCTAAACATCCTTTTTTTTTTAGAGCTTTTGGGGGGCTTCTGATCATCAAATTTTGAAATAATTTTTTTTTTATAAAAAAAAATTATCACTACATAGGTTCCAGCAGGTAGCCAACAATATAGAAGGATGATTAAAAGTGTTTACTTTCATTTTTGTTGTTGATAGCCAAATTTGGCTAAATCATCGTACGGATGATTGCCACTGGGACTGCATAGAAAAATTGAAAACTAAAGCACTGGTGGAACTGGGTCCCTCTCCAGTCATTATTAACTTAACTAAAGAGAAAAACAGTTGGCCATGTACTTGGACTACTTTTTGGTATTCTTGGCATACTAGAGGTGAGGTGATATTTTGTCATGTTATATAAATATTTTTATAAGTAAAGAAATATCACTTTATGTTTGGAGGTGATTTTTGTTTTTAAATTTTGGAATGTGAATGTGAAATTTAGTATTGGTTGACATCTTCTCAATGCTCATGCAAGATTATTATAAGAGGTTTGGGGGAGTGGGCCATGAGTTTCAAATCATTTGTGTGGGACCTTGAGGGCTAGGTTGAGAAGTATTTAAACTGTATTTCCTTGGGACAATATAAGGGCTTGAATTAAAAAGTTTATGTATATGAACTTCAAGGCAGGGAAAAAAAGGAAAGAAAAAAGATTTTTGATTTTTGTATTTATTGAACTTTCAAGTGTTTATCTAGTGAATAAATGTATCATGGCGAATTATCTTTCAACGCCACAAATATTATAGGCAAAACTCAAGCACCTAACAAAAAATTACCATCTAATTTATCTACTAAGTACCCTATCCCAAGTGCAAACTCCTTTGTTTTTATAAAATACAAATATACCTTTGCTTTTCGAAAAGACGTTGGGAGCTTAGGTTTTTTGCCTTTTTGAGCTTACCAAGTCTCTTTCTTAGGACTCAAGTCCGATCAATTGAAATGGAAAGTCGTATGATGTGAAACTATCACCTACAGTTTTGGAGGGTGGGTTTATTTTTTATTTTCAATCATAAGGAAGCTTATTAGTCATATCTTTCACTCTTTAAAAGTGCATTCACAATTGGTGTTGCAGACTCTAAGGTTGAATCCCCTAACACCATGCTAGCCATTTAGTACTTAAACCTAGTTACCATGAAAATTTTATGTTAAGCTAACATTCACTTAACATTAAGCTATGGCCCATTTAACAATGGGTGCCACCTAGGATGCCACCTAGATTTTCATTTAACATTGACTTAACATCAAGTGTGAATGCACCATAAGAGCAACTTCAACAATGCACTATATTTTTTTGAGATGATATCAATATTATCATTCAAAATTAATGTTAATTTTTGTCCCTTTTTCACCCATAAACATCAAATATTTGACAATATACACCAAAGGAGCATTTATATGCCACATGGGCCAATCACTATGGCCAATCAATCGTCAATGTGTGGCCAATCACTAGCGTCGAACAACTCAAAGCAATCCACTATATAAGCACAAAGTTTGCAAGAGCAAATCCATTTTCACACCACTATGGCACTCGTATTTCATCCAACATTTGGTGTGGAAGCCCTTTTATTATTGCCATCCAAGATGTGCTATTCAAAGATCAAGATGGAGTTGGCATGCATGAAATTATCTAATCATTTCAAAAGAGCTTGTTACACCTATTATAAAATGTTAAAGAAAGCAAAGTTATTTCTTGAAGAAATCATTTTCACCCAATGATTGTCTAATAAGAAATATATATTAGGTCTCATGGGGGTGATATTTCTAGAGTTTTCATTTTATTTTTTTGGCTTATGCTACACATGTAAAGATTGCAAATTTCATAGAAGATCCATGGGACGATTTGTGTGCAAACTTTGGAATAAAGTTTGATGTTCATCATTTTTCATATGAGACACCACTTATGTAAGTTGAAATGTATGAAGGGGAATTTGTTCACACCCATGCCAATCAACTTCAAAAACTTTGTGATCAATTCATCAATAATGGCCTTCATGTTTCTTATGAAGATGTAACAAATAATCTTTTAATAGCTTGCCATTTTCTTATTACACTCTCTTATTATGTTTAGATATGACTATTCATTTAATATTTAATGATGAATGGATTATTATCAAAGGAATTTGACATAAGAGAGAAGCCTACAACAAAATTTTTGTCTAATGCTAGGTGTCAAAGCAAAGCTTCAATAGAAGCCATGTCAATGAAGTCAATTAGAAATAAGCTTTTTTAAAAAGGTAAGTTCTTTCTATTAAGGATACTAGTTTGAACCCCATGCCTAATGCACATGTGTGTGTGTATTTTGACGATACATATTACAACATTACAATTACAAACTACATTTCCAAAACCTCTTTATATACAACATTCTGCATGTATCCATCGGGACCTTGGCTGCTGAAAATCTTGATGTTTGCACTACTTGTGACTTGTAAGATAGCAACATATAGCTAACCATGGGAATATACCGGAGACGGCAAATATACCCCAACATTGTTCAATGTTTGACCTTGACTTTTGTTGATTGTGATCGCAAATGCCACTTGAACAGGAAATTGATGACGACGCAAAACAAATGGCCAATCAGTCCCGAAGGGGGACATGATGATACAGGGTATGAACACACGTTTGCCAACATTATTCCTTGTGATGATCTCCGCTTCAATGACACACTGACCCAATCTCTTAACAATCAACCTCGTACCATTGCACAATCCTATTGATTGATTGAGATTGCACAACAAAAGGATTGGCACGCCCACTTTGAATTCCAACTTATGATTTGTGATACCGCTAAATTGCAAAATGTTCAAAAATTCCACCAAATACATTGAATCAATTGAAACTCCTGCAGCAACATTTACACCTTCTTCTGTCAGAGTCAAAGAATTTGTGTTTAGGTACATGTGCAATTCTTCAAATAGCGATTCTAGAATTACATTGTTGACTTCATTAACGTCAATATTTTTAGGGGCCAAAATGCTGCATTGCATAAGATACATGGCATCTCCAGAGTGGCATTGGTGATTTGGATAGATGGTTTGGATTAATCCTCTTAAGCTACAATCTTCTGCTAGCGGCCTCATATGGGACAAAATCTTTGATCCAATTTGGATTGACACCTTCTTCTTCTGCAATGGCAAGAAGATTATTGTCTCCAAAATTCAACACCCATTTGGCAAACTTTTGTTGCTCTTTAGAAATGGCTGCCATGACTCGCATGTTGATATGAAGACGAGGAATCATAACATGTTACCAAAGATGCAATTGAGGCAACAAAGCACCGATAATGTCTTCTCATCCTCCCTTGGGAACAACACGCAGGATCTGTCAAAAATCCCCACCAAAGACCATAGTTTTCCCACCAAAGATCTTATCGGTTACCTATGCGTCATCCAATTGCATCAAATCACGTAGGGTCCGATCAACAGCTTCGAAAGTTCAGCGATGCATCATCGATGTCTCATCCCAAATAATTAGATTAACTTTACGCACCACCTCGGCCACTTTCATCTATTGTGTGATGTTGCAAGTCGATTCATTTTGCATATCAATCGAAATCTTGAATCTTGAATGGGTAGTTCTACCACCTAGAAGCAGCAAAGATGCAATTCTTAATGAAGCAACTGCAAGCACAATTTTGCCTTGCCCTTGTAGACAGGATAGAAACGTTGTCCAAACAAATGTTTTGCCTGTTCCACCATTACCATACACAAAGAACAATTTGCCCTCTTTGTTTATCACAGCATTCAAAATAGTTTCGTATGTGTTGCGTTGATCATCATTGAGCCTATCTTCTTGCATTGTCTACATCTGTGGTCAATGAATGCTGATCATCAGCCAGCTCTTCTTGGACCAATCGGGTTCCTCCATAAACAGAAGGGACGTAATTAGACTTGGGAAGCGTTGGAAAATCTTCCAGGCGATGTCCGTTGTGAATGAAAACCTAATCAATCTCACACAATGCACGATCCTTAAGCGCATTCTCAGAAAGGGTAACAATTGGATCATCACACTCGCAGTGTGTCATTGTTTCAATGTCATCACTCAAAAACTCCCAATGTGCATCCCATTGTTGTCTGGGATTCATCACCTCACAAAACATCAGCATGGAGGCAAACATGTCATGTAGTTGTCGTCCTAAGGCCCAAAGACCGCCTTCTTCCAAGGCTTGATGCCATTCATTGTCGTCTGCAAGCAAACCCATTGTAATGCATGCATCTTTGAATGTGTCGTGCTTTGTGCCATCCATTGTCTGCAAATGCTCATAGGATGTGGCACCTTTGACTCAGTTCAGCAACATTCGCAAATAATAATGTTCACTTGATGTCGAGTGTGCATAATACATGTGACCAATGGCAAAGCCTTTCTTGCGCATTGTCCATCACTTCAACTTCCGCTTCCACACCCATTACTGAAGGAATTGATCGAACATAAGGCTTCGTGCAACTTCTGATTCTTGGTTTGTTTTGAACCATTCCATCAACATCGTTCTGGAAATGGCTAACCATGCTGCCACTTCCTGCACATCATCATCATCGTCGAACAACACCATTTGTTGATTAGGCAAATGGTATTATAAACGTTCAATGGCAAGAAACCACTCATGCATATCAAACTTGAAGATGCGCCACGTTGCTTCCGATGCAGATACATAGCAATAATCGAGATATTTTTTAATTTCATTAGCTTCGACCACATTCCCTTTGGTGGCATTATCATTCTAACGTGAGATCTTAATAGTTACACGATCATGTCCTTTATAAACGTACTTGAATAAATACTTGACTACACGAATGTTGTTGCAGACCTCAACGTTGATGTGCACATCGTATTTGGTCAACAAATAAACATTGTGTGGTACCACCCAATGATTGTCCAATTCAACGCCATGAACCAAAAGGTGTGCACCCCGTATCTCTATGTCGATAAATAAAATATCCGTTTACATCCGTCACCGTTTCGGATTGGAACTTGCGTGGATATTATTTTTTGCATTTGCCTTCTTCCATGCATGGGGCATTTGGAAACGCAACTCCACATGGACCATGCATCATGCATCTGGTAACCGTTTCGTGGGCCAACTTGTTTGTCTTTGGATTCGGAAGTTCAACATTGATCATGCAGTTTACATCCTTGACTGTGTGTGGCTTATAATCTTTGACAAAGAAGATGAAAATGTGTGCATGTGGCAACCCACGCTTTTGAAATTCAATGACATAGATTCCCGCAATCATGCGTCCCAGAATATGCTTCTTGTGAATGTCATTAATGAACTCCTTTAACTTGATTTTAAACACTTGGGTTACCAAATCCGGTCGATCTTGAAGTTGTTATCCAAGCAGCAACATTCTCTTGATCTCAGGCCATTGGGGATTGCAAGTGAATGTAACAAACACATTTGGGCAATGGGCCCATTTGTAGATTGCCATGGCATCTTGATAATTCTGAACTATGTGACATGGATTTATTGTGAAAGAAGATGGTAGAATGATCCTCTGTCCGATGGCAGCAACGTTATTGTCACCTATAGTGATGGCGTCCGGAAGGCCTTGATAAAAATCTGCACGAAATTTTTTTTTATTCAGGCGTAGATACTTCAAGCGGTTTTGTTCGATAGCCACATAAGCATCCACAATGTATTGACACCTCAATCAGTCACCTCGAAGCAACGCAATGCCATTAATGTCTCGATGTTAAAGTTGATAACCGTAAAATTTGGCAATTGTCACATTGCGATGTTTTATTTGATGTTCAGATTCTTTCGCATGGTCTTCATCCAAATCTACATCAGCAATAACACCATAAAGTAGAATATTCGAATGCCATCCATCCTCACCGTAAGGAAATAGTAACGAATAATGTAAAGCCATGTATCCCACATGTAGTTCGGAAATGCGTTGAAACGGGCCAACTTGTTGAGCAACGACAACGTCACGCCTGTCTATAGCCTTAGAACCATCTCCTACCATCAATGTAGTGACTTCATCAGTCGTCGACACATTGTATTGGTGGGCATCATTTGTTCGAAAGGCAATGGGACGTAATTTCAAATTTGTGGGAGCACCTTCTGTTGCCATCATATCCCTTACCATTTTGAACACTTTGACATAGGGATTGATATTGTACATCATGGTCAACAACTGATCCAACGTTGTTGGATCAAGCAATGGCATAACGACATGGTGGTTTTGACGTTCGTTTTCCATATCATGAATGTACAGTTGTGTAAACTGTGGATGTTATACTTCGACAGGACACAGGGATCCGATTTTGTGATAAAGCCCACCCTAAATGCGAAAGGAGTACAATCCAATGCCTCTTGTTATTGACTCATCAACTTTGACACCGAGTGAAGTGAATGCCAACACTGAATTGTACATGCGAATCTGATCTCGAAATTTGATAGCACTTCTTTCTTTGTTGGTTAAAAGAACTTCCAACTCTTGCGGTGTTGTAGGAAGATTCGGCAATAGAACTTTGCCATTCTTGCAACACAAAGAAAATTGTGGGTTATTGTTGCTTGATTTTGCCAATCGTTCTTTGATCCACATTTTCGCGTTGCAGAATCCACAGATTGTGTCCATTTTTTCACAATCCCATCATCCCGAGGCTGACGCGTCTTCGTCTCCAAAAAATTGCAATGCGTCATTGCCAAGAAAAGGTTGTGCACGTGTTGCTATTTGTTATACAATTCGCCGTTTTTGACACAAACGATTACTTCGTTCTTATGGCGTTTCAAATGGCCCGGCCAATTCTATACGTTGCCTGGCACACCATTCTCTCTATAGGTGATTGCAACATTCACGTGCAGATTCTAACATGTCTTGATTGAATTCTACTGGAACATTAATATATGGAACAAGATTTTCGAAAGAGTGAGTTTGTTCGTCATTTTGCTAAGCTTCTGGGTGCTACCAAAGGACTGCCAAAGCACTACCATGCTACACAATGAGTGCACGCATACGTTCTTGTATGTCTTCAAGCATTGTGGAAAATATATGTTAAGTTTGTTGCTGATATTGATATCAAAATCTTGGGGGGGGGGGGTTTCCTGCACTCATTACCCTTCTTTAACCCTAAACACATCAAACTACAACAACCCTTTTCATGTCCACCTCTACTTTTTTTGTTTGAGAGAATGTTGCACTCCCTGGCATGGCTTTCTACTTCAAGGTCAAATAGTTCCAGCTTGACTGCAAAAATGACATCTAAGTTCAATTCTTGCAAAAGACATTGAAAGAATCTTTGTTTTGAAAATGGATCAGATCTTGATCAATAGTGTACATGAGAATCTAAAATCCAATTTTAGTACAGAAATTGCATATTATGTGATGCATTTGTTGAAGTTATTGTCTACCTCATAATTAACATTCTAGATGCATCCCAGAGGATGTCTCACGTTGCCAAGCTTCCATTTAGCAATTACCTCCATTTCTTGCTTGATCTGCAACACGATTTACTACATGAATCCCAAATTCCAATTTCACACAATGTCACCCTGAAATGCAAACTAAATTTTCTGGCTTCTTGGGATTTTAAGTTACTGCAATGCTAAAGTAACAACCCATGAACCCACAAAGTTCAGTTTCCCAAAACCTATGAAGCTCTAGTTGTTGTTTTTTTATGTGGAGTGATTGTAGGAAAATAGATTAATGCTCTAATTTGCAGGTTCAATCAAACACAAGAAGGCTAATATCCACTACTCACTAATCAACTTTTGCAAGCAATCCTGATGATGATGGTCAATAAGCTGCCCTTTGCAATCTCTTAAAGATTACTTCGACCCAAAGAGATGGTGGAAATTTCCCTATTCCAGAGGACACCAATGATGTAGTAAGCATTGTTCTCAATGACCATATTCAAGAAAGAAATCAGCAGGTTAAACCTAGAAGATTTAGCATCACTGAAGGACGAACAACACTTGGTCATTGTTCTCTAGCAGCTTTTATTCCTTGAATTTTCTAAATTGTAGGAAAAAGGGTTGCTTGGACTTCCGAAAGATGATGAAACACCTCCATAAGTTGTCATAGTGAAGATGCCTTCACTATTGGAAGTTTCAGCAACTCCTCCAGTTCCACAAGCAAAAGATGGGCTTATGTTACATTTGGGCATTTAAAAGATTCACAGAGCTTTGATGTTCATCCTCATTCATGATACCATTTTTGGAGTTTTGTGCCAGATTATACATTTTGCCACAAAATAATACTTTCACATGTCTTCTTTCTCATGGTTGTTGTCAATAGCAATGGTGCCATATCATGTAGAGCTTTTCCGCTTATGATCGCAAGGCTTTGCTTTCTCCGCCGCACCGTGTCTGTATTCCACTCTTTCTCCGCCCCATCAAAGTAAATAGACCATGATGAGACAAATGGATGATCGAATGGATGGATGGACGGATGACGAGAGAGATAATGTATTCATCATGTCAAAACTATTTTTTTGTCATATATAAATACCATAAGTAATTTGAATGTCATCATATTGGCTTTATATTCAAAAGTTACAATTAAATGTTTACTACACTAACCTTGTTTCATTTGAATTAAAAAATAAACATTTTTGTATTTTCAAATGTTTGGTTGGAATTCTAAAATTTTAGAATGTTGCCACATTGGTAAGTTCCATTGACCTTTTAGGTGAAGGTATTAACTATGAACAATGGAATATTGCATGAAAGCACATTACACTATCCATAAAATGTTGTCACAAAACAATTTTTTAAAAAGATTTTAACATTTGTAATTGGTCATGTGATTAAATATAATCAACTAAAATGAAAAAGGACTCAACATTACAATGTTATATATAATATAATCACATTGTATGAATTTCATGGATAGTTTTTGAATAGTCATAACATAATGAACTTTTTAAATAGTACCCAAAAACTTGTAATAGTCCATATAATGTTTTTAAATGAGTAAAGGACTCAATGGTAATATGATGTGATAACATTAACACCGAAGAGGACTTTTTGGAAGGGTTTTGGTGACCAAAATTTTCTATGTACCTTGAATTATGGTTTTTTTGTATTAAGTTATTTATTTAATGAAAGTAATAGTTTAGAAACTTGTCTTTCAAATTTTTGTTTTCCATAAGGTGAACTAGGGTTTAAATTTTTTTTATAATAAATTTCACATGATAACTTGTAAAATGACTTGTGTGATTCAAGGTATCATGCCTTCACACTACCTTTGTAGTGTTCATTTATTCAATTATGGACTTCCATGTGTGCCTAAAAGTGTTATACTTTAATGTGCTTTCACCCTTAGTACTTCATTTAATTTTTTAAAAATTTCCCCAAGACAATGTGTGATTATAATTTTAAACTATGAAAATGACAAGGTCCATCAAGCTTGGCAATGATTCAAAACATGAACAATTAATAAAGACCAAATATTTTGGTAGTGAGAATATATTGATTTCATGTTGAACATTAAAAAAATAAATGCACCAGTCCTTAAAACCATCAATAATATTTATGAATTATTTATCATGAATCTTGTAATGAATGTCAGCAAGATAAGTTTCATGAAAAAAATTCAACAACGTAAAAAACAAATCATCATTTTTAAGTTGGACACAAAAAAAATTGATAATTTGCAAAATAAAAATTTAACGTGAATGATTTTGATAGTTTGGCATGAATCAATTTAATACAATAACCATGAATGATAATTTCAAAGATTCAAATGAACTTTTGATCTTGGGCTACCAATCAAAATATCCATCCTTTGAAATAAAACGAGTAAAAATGGTCAATATTTACACTAATGAAATTTAAATAAGTCTAGTAAAACATTAAGGATCACAAAAAAAAGATGGGTAAACCAATTTGGAATGGTTTAAACCTTATTAAGGTCTATGCAAATGCCATGACCATAGAATTCCAATTCACTAGTTTGAAGTCACCTTTTGAAATTTATGTGGTTTTTCTTCATTTAACTTCTTTGAAAAAGTTATACATGATATTCATGTTTTTTCATGTTCAAAATGTTGTCCTCCATTAATTATTTTCTTGAATACATACCAAAGTATATAAACATCATGGAATTTGATTGTGGTGTACATCTTCATGCATGATCAACTATTAAAAAAAGTGAAGGTCCTAGTGTGAATTCTTATGATGAATCTACTAAAGTCACAACAATGAATGCATAGTTCGTCAAACTTTGCACCTTTCATTTTTTATTTGACACTTAAAATATTAAGAGGCAATTTCATAGTTTTTTTTTAAAAAAAATTGAATGGCCTTCTAAAAGATGTGGTGTAAAGTTTGTGGGTTTTTAAAAATAATATTAATGAAAATTTTGAGTAATTTTTTGGTGGTCTTTTTAATGGTTACCATTTGTGTTTTATGTTGATGTTGAACACATCCATGAAGTGAATATTTTGAGTTTGTGAAGGAAGTTCCCCTAAATTTGTTTCGTCTACTAATAGTGTCATTCTTGAAGTGTTTGGTTGGGATTTGTGATAAACACCATTTGGTCGTTTGTTATGTTCTCCCACAATTTGCACATATGGGTGTTATATGTGGACAAGGAGGAAAAAGGTGTTTGGGATTTTCACACACGAAATATAATTGATGCATTGACTACTTCATGGTTGGATGTGTTGTTTTCCTTTATGTTGTGACCAATGATATAGGAATTTTTAGGGCAACATTCCTTTTAAAAAAACATTGCATCCCTTGTTCTCCTCAAATGTTAAAACATGGCAACAAGGTTGACCCATTCATTTTCTAATGGCATGCCAAAACTTACCCATAATTGACTTTTTAAAGTTCAAAAGAATGTGAATTTTAAAGCATTGTTTGGAATATGCAACTTCATTGCCATTCCATCCTAAGTGCTAATACAAGGTTCAAAGGGCATGTTGTGAACACGTCCCCATGATTGTTGCATTGTTTATAACAAAAATAAATATTTTGAGTTCCCATTTGTTTAACCAACTTTGTTAAGTTAAGGACGTCAATTTCTTTAATTTTGATTTTTGAAAAAACCTAATGGTAAATGCCACTATTTAACATCATAACGTTGTTTGGTGATGCGACCATTGGTGTTATTGCCATGTGCATCATGAGTGGCAATGGGAATACACATCAATTGAATATTGTAAATAATTTCAAACAAGGGGCTTGACAATTATTGTTCTCCTAGTGGTAATGTTGAGAAAGAACAAATAGACTACAAAAAAGAATATTACTCATGTTTTATTATATTACAACTACTTTAAAATAATTAATAATGTTTTACATGAGATATGCACACAACAAGGTTCCCGGGACAATAATTTTATTTTTCCATGCAATTTTTTTTGACTTCTTAATCCTACCTTTGTCTAAAATGAAAGAATAAGACATTGCCAATCAAATAGAAAGAACTAAGTCCAAAGGCAATAATTACACCCTACAATAGAATTATTGTCCTTTTGAACTACTAGAATCAACATCATTTTATGGAATAGAAATAGACATAAATAAATTAAGGAAACAAATGGAATAACAAATCTAAGAACAAAAATTCAGCTTTGTAGCAAAATTATCATCTAGGCAATGACCTCAAACTTAACAAAACAAAGAAAGATGAAAAAAATAGATGCAAGGGGGTATTTTCTTACCTACCTTTCGTTGCCTCCCTTCCTACCTTCCCATGGTCATGTATTAGTAACACCTCCTCTACTTTCAACCTTGTTCTTACCATTATCCACCAAATATAATACAATTTAGAAGTTAACCACTTGAAAACAAAAATAAATAAGATCCATCTTTTGGAGACCTGTCTTTTGGATTAAGCCCTTGTGGCATGAAAAGATAATACAAATGGTGGGTTGCCCTTCATGGTGGGACAATACAATGAATAATAGAAGGTACAAAAAGAAAAGGGAAAAAAACACCTTTCAAGGTGGGAATCCATAAAGAAAAGAAAAGAAAAGAAAAATGTAGATAGGAAAAAAAAAAGACATTAAAATGTATAAATAGGGGAGAGAAAGGGGGGGGGGGGAAATCTCTTCACTTCCTAAAATTCATCCAAAACCCCATCTATCTTCATGAAAATTGTTAGGTTCCCCCTTTTTTAAATGTTTCACTAAATTAACAACTCCTACCTTCTAGAAAGTTAGTTGGTTGACTTCCTACCTACCTTTCTAAGAAACTCACAGGGCTAGTGGGCATCACCTCCAAAGATGGAGACAATAAATCAATTTACTATCAATAATTAAAAACTACCAAGTTGCCCCTCTAGTTACATTAGTTGCCCTAGGTTGAAGGTAAAAACTAACCATCCATTCACAAATGTGTATTGTAAATATTGTGGTTGATCCATATTTAAACAATGCATTCCTTTTTTCTAACTTATGAATTGATCATTCACACTTGGCCATATAAATGTTCATACATTGTTATCAATTTTGATCAACAAATTTGATGCATCAAAATTAGTTGATGAATATTGTTCTTAATTTGTTCCACATTGTGAATGTATCATGTGGTTGGTGATCATAACATTGAAATTCCAAATCACACAATTGCAAAAACATGATTTTTCATTCAAGTTTGGTCCTAGTGTTCTCTATGAAACAAGCAATCATCAACTTAAAAATGCATGTATTTCAATTTGACCTAAAAAATAGCAATGCAATGACATTGCATAATCATTTGTTTGATGCTCTTACACCCCAATAGTAATTCAAATGTTTTAGATTAATTACTTTCTCAAATTGATTATGCTAGAACAATGTTTATGTTGCAATGGTTGAAGGGGTGAAATAAGGAGTTAGCTTTCAAACATTACATCTTAGCATGAAGGTTTTTTTTTTTTGTATGGTATGTTAGTTTTCTCAACAAACAACCTTAGAGATTGTTTTATCATGCTTATCCAAATTCACATGAATTCACACTACTTTCCATAGGATTGATACACATTTATGAATGCATCATATATGAATACTATTCAAAGCAAATTTATCTATGAATGTAATGTTAGAATGTGATTTTTTAATGTTCACTTCATTAAAATCATAAACAAACAACATCCATCATAAAAGTGCTTTGACTATAATTAATAATTTGACCTACTATTAAATAAAACCTTGAAAACAAGTGGAAATGGGAAACCTTGGATGAAAGTTTGAAGGCACATTTATTTTACAATGCTTCCCAAAGTGATTTACTTTAATTAGAAGGCAATCAAGTGCACACCATTTCCACTTACAAAAAAAACCAAATACTCTTGTGGAATTGTAAAATCCAATGAATTATCGAAGTGAATCCTCACAAAACATGTTTGTCACATGCTAAGGTTTCCACTTTCAACCTTAAAACTAACAATTATAAAGTTTTGCTAATTATTACATTAAAAAAAGTGTCCGTTCAAAGTTGGGGTTCCATTTTCTTGAATAAATATTTTAGGGATTTTTTCACTAGTTTTTACAAATATAGTCTAAATGGGTCAAATTTTAAGTGAGAAAAAAAAGAATAGTTGAAATTAAAATAATTCATATGGTGATGTTGATTTTTCATATGCATGTTTTTTTCACCAATACTTAGGTCTTAAATTGAAACAAATGGTAAAAAATGTTTTAACATGCTTTTGTAGACAAAAAAAAAAAATTGCATTGATTTTTTTTGCACATGTGACTTACACTTGGAGCTAGAAATTTGAGTTTAATGAATTAGACAACTAGCCAAATGGTGAAAAACAAAAGCCTTTTCCCTAATGTAATCCTTTGGTTCAAAATTTCAAGCCTTTAAAATCTTGATGTGATCTTTTTTTATCAAATTTATCCAATGAACATGTGCTTGCATAAAGGGAAACAATTTTTTGTTGTTCATAAAATCTGAAATCAATTGCATGATTTTATAACTTTTCAAATTGCATTCCTTTATAAAAGATTGTAATATTAACAACTAACCCTAAATTGATTAAGGAATCAAAAGGAATTTTACACAACATCCAATACATTATTAAGTATTTTTCTTTCTTATTATTTGAAAACTTTAATTGTAGGATCACAATCCAATATATTATATTTGTAATATATTAAACATTATGAATATCCACAAAAAAAATGTACTTCTTTTTTTAATATAAATTCCTTTCTAAAACTTGAACCTTGAATGAACCCAAATACACTCAAATTATTTTCTCATTCAAGTGCCATTATCTAATTTTATGCACAATGTATGAAATTTATCCATCTCTACATACCTTTCATCCACAATATCTCATTACAAAAGCTAGATTATGAAGTTTATTTGGATGATTAACCTTCCAGCTTATGGGGAAGTTATGAAAAGCTTTTCCCTTGCATACTAATGGAATGTCTTTGGCCCCAAGGGAAAGGTTCTTTTATGTTCCTATACAATTTCCAACAATCCATCATTTTTATTGTAGATTTCAAAATTATTCCTATTCATGTCTATGCAAGTGTGTAAAAGAAAGGGGTTAGGTTATTTAAACAGTAATAACATTGAAATGAAAAGGCACGTGTTAATCTCCCCTTTCATATCCATGTAGGTGGGTAGGGTGAAGGAGTGAGGTAGTTGGGCTTGGAAGACATAGATTTAAATGACATAAACATACATATATAATTTCTAAAGTCATGATGGTGTCAAATTGATCCTCCTTAATGTAACCAATAATCAAATTGACAAACATTAGTTTAAAATATAATTTTAACATTTTTGTGTTTAATAATATCATCATCTAATACATATGAATTTAACGTGTTTCATTCCATCACATAATATATCCTCTTTGCATTGATATTGGGTTTTCTTTTGTTCCTTTAATTTTGTCATGGTAACATTACATTTTATTTGTAGTTGTAGGCCATTTATGTTTGATTTTATTAGATTTCTTACAATTTTGTGCACATGACATGTATTTATTTATTTATTTGTTGTTATACATTGTTGTTTTGCATTTTTTTTGTTTATGTTAAAGCCTTTTATGTTTTGACATGTCATAGTTCTCATATTTAGGATCAATTAATACAAATAAATTGGCAAAAGGATTTTATCTAAGTAATAGATTATTATTTAAGGTGGTTGGCATTGCTCAAACTTTTTATATAACTTTTATATAAGACTTAAATGATTTGTGATATTTCAGATATGGACATCTATTTTCTATCTTTAACTTGTTAATTGAATGATCAATCATATTTTTAAAATCATGAATTTGAATCAAGATAATGTCCTAAATGTTTGTTGGTTCTTATACAAACATAATCATAATTTGTGTGTGTTTGATACAAATTGAAGTTTTTTAACAACTAAGGTTTTCAAGTTGGTACATACCAATTCATGTGATCTTACAATAATTCAATTTCACAAAAAGGCAAAACATTCTTTAAACTTTATTGATGATTTTTATATGACATTTTCATTTTAAAGTTTAAATCTTTTCAAGAGAAGAAGACATTTGGTTGCCATGAAAGCATGTTTGTCTAAGGGGAGGGAGAAAGGGGATAACCAGTAGTTATAATTTAATGGATTTTGATAAAAAGTTTCTTGATATAAGGTCATGTTAGCAACTATGAAAAACAACTTAAACTAGCTTTTTATTTATAGGCAAGGAATTAGGTTCATAATGGAAAAGTTGAAAGTAAGCATGTAAGCCTATCTAATAGGGTGGGAAGTAAGTTTATAAAGTAAGGGACATAAGTATAACTTTCAATTTGTAAGTAAATAGGTTTGTAATGGGGAGAAAGGTAAGTACATGGAAGGTTTCTTGGTAGCTAAGGAAGTAGGTATGTATGTTTCCTAAAACAAATCAAAATGATTATTTGTGTTACTTGTTTTCCTTTGGAAATTACTTGTTTTCATATCTCATCCATGTCATTGAAGTAATGAATGTGGAATTTCTATTCACCTATGTTAATTTTGTTGATATTTTTATTAATGAAATTCATTTTCAACTATCTTGTAGATTTTTTCACAATATATTCATCTATGTGCTATGATTCATGTGTGTCATTGATTTCATGGATATATGTTAATTGTAGCTTTCTTGTCAATTTTATCCATGTGATCATCATTTCACCTATATGACCAATTGCATTTGTGTGATTAATTCAATTCATGAACATAAATTTCATCCATGCACAACACAATTCATTTGTCCATTGAAAATTCCATCCAAAATATGAATTTCATTAGTGTGACAACATTCATATACAAATGCATCTCCATTGTCAACTTCATCCACAAACAATGTTAAGTATAGTTCATTATTCATATTTATCTAAGGTTATGATTCATCCATGTTGTCACCAACAAACTTTATTTTTTCTTTCTCTTCTTCCACTTTCACAATGCCTTTGCCTTCTTTGTTTTTTTCCCTTCCTTTCCACTTTGCCCTTTTTTTACCTTCCATTTCACCCTTCGTTTGTTTCCTTTCCCCATGGTAGGCCTATCATTTGATTGGAATTTTTTTTTGTCTTTCTTCAAACTCCAAGCATTTCAATTTCACTTCACAATTGAAAGGTGAGTTAATGATTCATAATTCACAAAAGCACATCAAAATTGAAAAAGCAATAATTACACGGATTTCCAAAGCAAAGGGAGGTTGGTAGAGGGTGAAGGTAATGTAGGCCTCACACAAACAAACATAATTATTTTCATTACATAGGGCTTTGGGGTTAGAGATTTTTGTATAGTGATGCGTATCAAAATCTTATCCTACTATTAAGGAAGGAAGTTTGTCCGTTTTGGCTAGTTTCTCACATTGAGATCTCCCAAAACCAAGGGATTGTGAGAAGAGGTGTGTTGTAATGTTTAAACTTGCAATGCAAGAGTTATTGAATGTTTTCATGATTAAAAAGCCAACAAAAATCAAAATTTGAAAATTTAGAGGAATTAGGGGCGTGCTCTTGATATTGTTGGAAAGCCCTTGATGAATATGAGAACCACCTTCCCACGGCCTTCGTGAATATGGGTGCACTAAGGTGGTTCCATAAGTTTCAGACCCATGGTGTAAGAGTAGTGATTTTCTTACTAGTGATTTTTTTGTCAAATTTTATCTTGAAAAAAATGATTTCCACCTATGCAAAGGATTTTTCTTGCAAAACTGATTTAAAAATTAAGAGATTTTTATTTTTAAAATCCGAATTTCCAAACCTCTGCATATCTGGTATGTAGCCAAATTTGGCTCTTTTTAGTGGATGCTAGCCACCTTGCCTACATCACAAAATTGGCAAATTAAAAAACATCGTGCAAGAGTCATTGAACTTTGAGTCAAAAATAAAATTGAATTTCACACAAACATATTACTTTATAAAATTACATTACAATATGTGCTCAAGGCCCAGGCAACACTTTGGGATCTAAAGGATAACCCTTGTTATTACAACCACAACATGAATGCATACATTTGATTTATCTCATGAGTTAATGAAGGGCCATGTTGATGGTTTTATTTTGCCAATTTGGTGAGGAAAGGTGGACTAGCCTAGCTATATCATTCATTAGAGGAATGAACCAAATTTGGTCAGGGGGGGGGTGGAAAAGCATAATGTTTTAGCATAAAGCTATGTTTTGGTGACCTCCAGGAATGTATTGTGTAAATATGGCGACTTTGGTGCATTCCCAAAATAACCAGACCTCAGCCTTCGGCCTTGGGGGGGGGGGGGGGGGGGGGGGCCCCTTGGGGGGGCCCAAGGGGATTTGCCCCCCCCCCCCATGGGGGTCGTGGAAAAAAACCCAAAACCCATTAAAATTGCTTTAAAAATTTTCA
>Ga0116229_10000644_pt1 | contig 48696 bp, 34 predicted proteins | sample S1TSphgellanicum_3_FD_87313 | JGI IMG/M metagenome (GOLD analysis project Ga0116229, IMG submission 87313) | Host-associated microbial communities from peat moss isolated from Minnesota, USA - S1T2_Fc - Sphagnum magellanicum MG | ecosystem: Host-associated > Plants > Peat moss > Unclassified... | reverse complement strand
TAGTGTGAACCCTGTGCATAATGCACAGGTGTGTTATTTCAAGAAAAAGAAAAAAGAGAGAAAAAAAAAGGCCCAGGAAAAAAATGAAAGCAAGGAAAAAAAAAAGCATGATAAGAAAAAGGCTAAAGGGAAAAAAAAAAAAAAATTACTGACCAAGTAAACTGACCCCTGGGGGGCAGTTTCATCCCATCCATGAAATCCCAATTTCATCCCATGGTTTCCATCGGATCACTGAACCTCCCATCCATGGAATCCCATGAAATCCCAGTTTCATCCCATGGTTTCCATCGGATCACTGAACCTCTCCCGTGCCAGGTCCATCAACTGTCTGTTGGGTAATAACTATCACAGACACACAGACTGACAAACCCGGCCCCCCCCCCCTTTTATAAAGCACACCACAGGGAACGGGCAGTCACTGGAAGAATTTTCCAGGCATTGCCCAGACAAACACCACTGTTGCTTTAATATATAAGACGAGTGAGAGCAACCCGTGGCTACGCCACTCCAGCCACCCATGGCACCTCGCCCGCCCCCCGCAGCGGCTGCCCTGGCCTATTTTTTCAAAGAACAGGAAGCAGGCGGCTCTTAGGGTCTGAAATATTTAAAGGACTTAAATCGGTGGTTCTTTAAAGACTCAAAAGCACCACCCAACACTGAACCGGACTTGTGTTCGGTTGTCGGTTCTTCAATATGTCCGAAACCGAGAACTGCCAGTCGCGGTGCTTTGAAAAACAAAAGAACCTCTGGTTCTTTCTCATTGAAAAACATCAGAATCAAAAAACTGTCGGTCTAGGTTCTCTCTCTGAGGACCTCGTTTCAAGTCCCCAACGACAGGTTTTCTTTCTGGGAACCTCGTTTCAGGTCCGTCTCGAGGTCTGGACCGAGTACTGAGAATCTCGATTCAAGTCCTTTATCGAAGATTCTGGCCACCTCGGTTCAGGTCCTCGAAGTTGTCAATTGGGTAATAACTGTCACAGAGATCGAAATTCCCAAATCAAAAAATTCCTCAACTTACCCGGCCCCCCCCCCTTCTACAAAGCACACCACAGTGGTGTCTGTCTGTCTGTCCGGGTAGTGCCTGGAAACTGCCCGGACAGACAGACAGACACCATTGTAGCTTTAATATATAAGATTGAGAGGCTCGCTGGTACCTTCCACGGCAAAAGATCCCGCTTGCTGAAAATAGATTTCTTAAGCAGTTAAGGAAAAATCCAGGCAGTGCTTTACGCTCCTAAATCCATGCTCAACCCACTTCCTGATGGCTTGTTGTTGTAACAGAAGAACCAAATTCTATGATATTATCAGACATATAGGTAATTGAATATTAGGATTTTTTTAATTTTATATTTTAGGCAAATATGTGACCTCGAGATTGGGCGACCCCTTGTTCAGCTCTAATAGGTCATTTTCTTAGAATTAGTTTGGACTGTTGTTGAAACTTACCCTTGATCAACCCACTTTCTATTTTCCATCCACACCCCAAATTCCAATATGTCGACGAAGCAACACTTGAGTGACAGATGAAAATTGCAAGGCCTTTTAAAGGGCCTCCAACCTACTCCATATTGGAAACCGTCATTGAGAACTCTTATACCCTAGTATATCTATATATAGTATATCTATACAATACGGCAACACCCCATTTTCTGTTCCATTCTTGGGAAAATTGACCAAAATTGAATTTTGCTTGAATTTTGCCAAGTATACATTGAGGATGATTATATCATATGCTTGTAAATTTTACATGGTAACTCCCCACTCCCCACCCAGCTAGTCCTTTTTGAAATTCAATGATAATGGGCTCATGAAAGTTACTAAAATTTATGGAGGATCTCCAAATAAACTCTTTTCTTTATTCATGTGGTTCAATGTTCAAGCTAAGCAAAAAAATTCTTGCACCTTCCACAAAATTGTGAAAGAGATCCATGAACAATTTTCTCACACCTTCCACCATATTTTCAAAGAGACCCATCACCACCCATACTTCACAAATGGATCTAGGTGTTACAATTAGTACAACATTAGTTTCTAGCTATGAGTTATGCATCACATCTCAAGGTTGCGTTTTTGTCTTTGGTTTGATTTAGTCCTTGACATATAGTCTTCTCATGTATGAGTGTGGACATGGTTAAACACATTTGGCACATCTCTAACATGTTGTCCATTCGAAGGTCAATGAATAACCACACATGACACCATTAGAGACATCGTGTATGCCCTCGTTCAAAAGAGTGGGCACAATGTATGGAAAGAGCGATGGTATGCCCTTACTTCAGGAATTTTATTACAAGCCAATCTTTACATGACTCATGAAGACTAAGTCCTTTTTGTCGATGTGATGGTTATTGACCCGACACGGGAGACAATGGTTAGAAGTGTCATTAATCGACCAGCAAGTGCAACTATGGAACTTAACGCCATCACTAAGATCTACAAATATAGAAGGCTCATGAGGGGCACCATTTTATTCCGATGGCCATGGAGGTGCATGGCACACTTGGGCGTCATATGTATCATTTCATCAAGGATTGTGCTCGTCTTTTCCACGATAGGCAATCGAGAGGTCATTTATCATTGTTTTTTTGCATTCAATTTTCTAGGCAATGTGTTAGTATTGTTCTTCAGCGTGCTTTAAACTTTGCTATAGACAAAAAAAATGTGTTGTTGGGAGATGTCTATTTTAAACCTCCTATTACTATTAAATCTCGTGATTTGCATGCAAGCAACATTAAAGGGGTTGTGAGTGAGATAGCTTCCTACCACGAGAGGGATTAGTTTTCTCTGTTCTTTGGTTCCTATAGGCTACGAATCCTTTGGCCTTTCTTTGGCCTTCCTTTTTGTCTTCCCTATGATGGTTCTAGCCATCGATTTTTTTTGTGATATTTGTTTTGCTATGAGTATCATCTTTTTACCTTCAAACAATTGACAAGTGATATATTTCAGTGATGTTGAACTTTCCCATGCCATACTTTCACCTCTACTGCCTCAATTAGTGTTGTGAACCAGAAACCATCCAATGTCTTAGGCATGTCCAACAAATTTTCATGAGTTATGAATCTTAATTGTTGCAATTCTTGTCAAGAATAGATGAAAATGCACATCCTATTTGATGGATTACACATCTACGAATCAAGAGAAGGATAGATCCAAATTCATTCTAAACAAAATTACCACCTTAATTTCTAATATTTTTAATCTTAAGATCAACAACTTCTCAAATGCCCACAAAAAATATTATCCTACAATTGCAAAATATTCTTGGACATATCCAAGGTTATGAAAACTAAAGCTCAATGACATGACAAAATCATGGCCCGTAATGAAGTACCAAATTGCAAACATCTAAAGCAATTGGCAAAGAACATGCATCCCAAAACCCAAAAATGTACACATGTGAACCTTCAAACAAATGCATAAAGTTTGTAAACTAAAAGCAAGGAAAAAAAATATTCAAACAAAAGTCTGAGAAGATGATTGTGTCTTCTAAGGCCTAAATCTCTTCAATAGTGGTGTAGCCACATGGATTCAATTTCTAGTTTGAAAATAGAGATCATGGGACACCTCTAAAATTATATTGTACATGCCTCAATGTCAAGCTTCAAAGTAAATGGTATGGTTTCAAACATGGGGCTCACACTATTGCCCTTGTGAATTATGACTACCATAAAGGGAGTACATTGGTAAAAAGAGTTTTTTCAAAGTGAATAACACTTGAAAACAAAGAAGGGGGGATTTACTATAGCTTGAGGTTCATGCACATGATGTGAAACAATTGCTACAAATTTCCTCGTGAGTTACTGAGGTTCTTCATTGATTTTTAATGTTTTCCCACTATTTGAAGAAGCACTCTTGCTCTTGTTCAAATTTTAATTAATATCCATTTTGCAAAACCCTTAGACATATCCAAGGATTACCATAAAGATGCATTTCTTACTCTTGGGAAGGATTGAAACTCTCAATCATCCGAAAGGTCTTGGATACAACCCACAAAAAAAACAAGATGATTTCTATGATGGGACACAATTTTTGATCTCTCATGCTGAAGGACAGTGAAGAAAAGAAAGGATTCAAAGGAAATGACATGGTACCCAACCATTGTGCAAATGGCATAAATTACAAATTACAATCAAACTAATTTTAAAACTTAGAAAATAGGAACATTGTGTGGATGCCAAGCTCACCAAATGTACATTTCAAAAAGCTTAGGCCAACCACCTCCATTGTCTCCATTCTAGAATACTAGAAATTCCAATAGGTCTTTGTGGGTATCATAATGTAAGCCAAATAAGTTAAGCAAATAAGTACACAAAACACCAATCAATCAAAGTTGTTCTCATGTTACAATCCAATATTTTTTACAACAAAGACAATACTCACTAAATTTTGAGTGTCCACTTCAGGAGGCCCCAAAAAATTTCTCAAGAAAGCAAAATCAAACTTTGGCATCTTATGTTCACAACTTTTTTTTATTCTCCATACTTTTTTTTCTTTTCTTTTGTTCCTTTTTCTCTCAAGTTTTGTGGATGTTAAAAACATCCATATATGTGGGGCGATCTTTTTTTCACTAGCAAGTTTTTTCCAAAAAGCCAAATTAAAATTAAAATTTTGAAAACAAAGTGATTTTGTAGGTTTTTAGTCGCCAAAAGTGAGAAAAACAAGTAAAAGTCAACATTTTCATATATTTACTTTTGAGTCAATAGCCAAAACTATAGGAGGATGATTAAAGATTTATTTTTGGTTTATAGTCAAATTTAACTATGTCTTCCTAAAGATGATTGCCACTTTTTCTAAATGTTACTATGTATGGTTGCCACTTTGGTTTCAAAAAATCCTAAAAATGATGTGGGGCCGTGTTCCATGTGTGTTGATTTCAAAAAGCTATGTGTGACAAGAATTTGATTAAATGTTCAGAACTAAAGGGATTACTGACATGTATTAGCCAACTAACTACATTACAAACATTGAATTTATCGAAATGTTTAGAGCTAAAGGAATTGCTTACATCTATTGGCCCATCCAAAGATTGGATTTGTTTCATTATTTGGAACAAAGGAATTGCCTACATGTATTAGCCAATTGATTACACTATAAACATTGAATTTATCTAAATGTTTTGAACTAAAGGAATTACTTACATCTATTGGCCAATTGACTACACTATAAACATTGGATTTGTCTTGATGTTCCAAACTAAAGAATTGCTTACATGTATTAACCAATTGACTACACTACAAACATTGAATTTGTCTAAATGTTTCGAACTAAAAGAATTACCTACATCTATTGGCCAATTGACTACATTCCAAACATTGAATTTGTTTTAATGTTCCAAAACTAAAGGAATTGCCTACATTTATTAACCAATTAATTACACTCCAAAAATTGAATTTGTCTTAATGTTCTGAACTAAAGGAATTGCCTACATCTATTCACTAATTGACTACATTCCAAAGATTAGATTTGTCTCATTGTTTCGAACTAAAGGAATTGTCTGCATGTATTAGTTAATTGACTACATTACAAACATTTAATTTATCTAAATGTTTTGAACTAAAAGAATTACCTACATCTATTGGCCAATTGACTACACTACAAACATTGGACTTTTCTCAATGTTTTGAATTAAAGAAATTGCTTACATCTATTGGCCAATTGACTATATTACAAACATTGAATTTGTTTAAATTTTTTGAACTAAATGAATTACCCACATCTATTAGCCAATTGACTACATTACAAATATTGGATTTGTCTCAATGTTTCAAACTAAAGGAATTACCTACATCTAGTGGCCAATTGACTACATTTTAAACATTGGATTTGTCTAAATGTGTTAAACTAAAGGAATTGCATATATCTATTGGCCAATTGATTACACTCTAAACGTTGAATTTTTTTTAATGTTTTCAATTAAAGGAATTACCTACATTTATTAGCCAGTTGACTAGACTCCAAACATTGGATTTGTCTCATTATTTTAAACTAAAGGAATTGTTTACATGTATTAGCCAATTGACTACAATATAAACATTGAATTTATCTAAATGTTTCAAACTAAAGGAATTACCTACATTTATTGGCCAATTGGTTAAACTCCAAACATTGTATTTGTCTCAATGTTTCCAACTAAAAGAATTGCCTACATCTATTAGCCATTTGGTTGCACTCAAAAAGTTGCATCTATTTGAACGTTGTAAGCTGGAAGAATTATTGACATTCAATGGCCAATTAAGTTCATTACAAATGTTTGATTTATCTTGGTGTTCAAATTTGAAGAATTGCCTACTTCCATGTGCCAATTTAATGCACTTAAAATGTTGCATTGCTCTAAATGTTTCAAATTGAAGGAATTACTTATATTTATTAGCCAATTGAATGGACTCCAAAAGCTCAATTTATCATGGTGTGTCAAAGTGAAGGAACTACCAACATCCATTGGAAAATTGAATGCACTCAAAGAATTCAATTTGTCATTGTGTTCCATGTTGAGTCAATTGCCTTCATTTATTGGCCAACTAAGTACGTTACAAGAACTAAATATAACATGGTGTTTTGGTTTTTTAAAATTGCCTACATCTATTGGTCAATTGAATGCACTTCAAAAATTCAAATTGTGGAGTGGTTATAAATTGGAGGAATTACTTGCATCAATTGGTCAATTAAGCACACTTCAAAAACTTGATTAATCAAGATGCTATGAATTGAAGGATTTGCCTACATTGATTGGTCAATCCATTAGACTACACAAATTTGATTTTTAAAAATGTTCTCAATTGAAATTATTGCCTAAATCTATTAGCAAAATGAATGCACATTGAAAAAAAATCCTACATAAATTTAATGCACTTGAAAAAAGTTGTTTTCAAATATTCCAAAAAGAAATTATTTGTTATCAATTGAATTCCCTACACAAAAGAGATTTGCTTGAGTGTTATATGTTGAAATAATTTTTTATTTAAAATAATATTACCTAGGAATTTGTAACATGTGACTTAACAAGTTACTTTATGTAACATGTTGTGAAAAGTAATAGGTTATCTATGATTTAATTTATAACAAAACCTTAACCTATAACCTAACTTATACCTGGACCTAACCACTTATAAAACCTAACAAGTAATGTTATTACAAGTTAGTATACATGTTGAAAGGTAATTGATAGTGGATAAAACATGTAGTTCTTGGCAAAATGTTATAAACGGTCAAAATTTTGAAAAAAATTCAGACTATTAATGTTTACATTGATTAGTTTTGGACTATTAGTGATTATGCTTGCTAATAATTGTTAAAATGGTCCCATGGGACTATTTAATTTTGAATTAGCTAGTATAATTAGAAAAACACATTGAGAAATGAATATTTACTTTCATATTTGGATCATTTTGTATTTTTCCTATCTTGCGAAATGAAGTGATACTTTCTTGCCATTTATGTTTTCTTGAAACTATAGCAAATCAAATGCATGTTGTAGGAATTTGTACATAGATTTTAGTTAGTTAAAATGTACTTGTTGTTGAACATTTCAAAATTTGTAATTGAAGGAATTTGGAAGTAAGGAACTAATGGGCATATATTAAAAATCTTGTTAATAGATAGATAACAAGATCCATTGAATGCATACACTATGATGAAACATGGAAAATATGTCTACTTCCATGATTGGGTTTGTGGTCATATATGTCATTAATGAGTACATGATTATGTAGTCAATATAGACAGGTTGTTGTCAATAGTCATAAATGCCATTTGCGACCATGTCATTCATGACTATAATCATAAAACACATATCCAATGGCCCATATTGATCAATTTGGGATGTTGGATTAACTAATTTAATTTAAAATATGGAGTTTATTAACCTATTAAGTGTTGCCATGTGGTAGGCCTATAAACACATATAAATATCCTAAATGACCTAGATTAATTTAAGTGCGCTAGGTTAGGCTAAGGATCCTAGACAAAACACCTTAGGCCACTTAGCTTAGGTTAGGCCCTTAGGCCATCTAACTTAGGTAAGTTAGGCCCTCAAGAATAAAAGTATACCTAAATACCCTATGTAGCCTATGAAACCTAAGAGGCTTAAGCCACCTTTCATAGGCTAAGGTGGCTAAGCTCTAAGTTGTAATTGTAAAGATTTGATCCTTTCATCTCAACATTGAAGGACAAACTCCATTGCAACACAACTATTTGTGTGAAATAAAATGTAATCACATTATCATAAACATTTTTTCTTGCCTACATAAACAACTCAACCTACCTACTTTAAAAACCTACCTAGAAACTACCATAGTACTTTGGCAACTTCGACATTAAATAATTAAAAATTGAAATTGCTGAATTTTTTAATAATTATTACACAATAATGTCAACATTTTGAAAACCCTAAATTGACACGCTGAAATTTTTGGTTGTTTCAAGCTTTAAGTTATTGAAGCTTCTACAATTATGGGAGTAAATAATTTGCACTTCCACATTTTCACAATTTTGAGGTTTGGAATTTTGGGTGGGGGGTATAGTTTTGTTGCTAAGGATTGTTTTTTGTGTTTTGGGTTTTGTGTGTGTTTTATGGATCATCAAAGCTTGGAGGAGATGATGCATTTGTTAATGTGTGCAATGTTGGAGTTAAATTCAACCAAAGCAGTAGCAAAGGTGGAGGCAGAAGCTCATGGATGTAAGTGCAACATTTGCAAGTTGGCTATAATGCAATGAGAAAGAAATGAAATGTGGGAATAGTTGTTGGGATTGCAAGGCCATCTTTCATGCATTTAATATGTCTGGATGTCACAAATCTGTAACTCGCACTAACAATCTTCCCAGTTCTAGCTTATCATCCAGAGTGTTTCAATCAATTGTTGGTGAAGGCAAGTATGAACAATAACACCAGCAACTAGACATGGAAAAATTCCAACAACATGTGGAACTTTTGTCGGGCAAACATGTAGCACATTTGGACCATTTAATGGATGTGATTCATCATTTTCATTTGGATTCAACAATGGACATGAGCTCGTTAAAGTACTATCACCACCATCAACATTATTTCAATTAGTCGTCCTTACATGACTCCAAATCCGACTACCTTTTATCGCACATGTAATAGGAACACCCACTAGTAGAAAAACCCCCTTTTTTAACCAAACAACTTTCAACTACGTGTCATTTCCAATTGGATTCCAACTATGGATTTTTTATTAAAAATGGGAGTCAGGAATGAAGTTGAGCCACCAACTAAAATGGTCAGAAGTTTAAAACAATTTTCAACTATGTGACAACCTCCCCCAATTGGGTATCATTGTCAACTTTTCAAGTTGATTCTTAGTCAAAAGGTTGATTTAAATGTGACATCATTAAATGTCACTATTTTAGTTGGGAAATGTCACAACTCCACAAGTCAAACATGTGATTATCTTAGTTGAACATTGTTTGTCGTTGGATGACATATTATGATCATAGATGGATGAAATGCAAGATACATTAAAGTTTCAAATGTTGATTGTGGGGATTGCAAATAAAGTTGTGACCAATCTAAATCTTGTGAGGATCAATTGAATTACAAGTGAAAAATTACCAATTCCATGTCATGATGTTTATTTAATCGTCACTTATTTACATAATCCAAGGACACTTATGGTCGAATTCAAATGTGAAAATGTTCTCCATGTGGGTAAATAGATGAAAAGACAACATTTCAACCTTACACCTTTATGGAGGATTGGCCTTTTCGAACAAACCTTCTATACTCATCAAATAACAAAAATATAATTACTGTTGATTATTTTAAGGACTATTTGTAGTAGTATGTCATACCTATATTACATACTTATTAATTAATAATAAGTAGATACCTACCTACTAGGTACCTATAAGTACCATACTAGGTACTTATTAAATACTTAATACCTTCCTAGCTACTTACCTAATTAATAGTTAGGTGCTTAGTTGGTGTGTACATAAAGTGCTAAGTAGGTAGCCACTAGGGTTAATGTTTAGTTAGCTAGTAGGTACGTACCTACTAGCTAGATATATATGTTATTATATTTCACCTAAATTAGAATAACATAATAATATATTATTATTATGTATAAATTATAAATTATTATCAATATTAATAATATTATCAACCATTATTCATTAATAAAACTATATTTTATAATTAAAAATATTTCATACAACTAATATTCAATTATAAAATGATTTATATTAGCATTAATGTATATTAATATTATAATTGATTATATGTATTTATTATTATTACTACCATCAATTATATAATTAACTATAAATAATGAGTTAAGTTATAATTAAATATTTAATGAATATTAGTAATATTATTTGAAATTTTTAATTAATATATATAGTAAGATAAAATACAATAATATCAATATTAGTAGTTATTGTTATTATTGTAAAAATTTAATAATGATGATAATAGGTTTTCTTATTTGTTAGATATTTTTATGTTTAATATTTAATATAGCTAGTAGGTGGATTAGGTTAGTATAGCATAACTAATGGGTAGGGTAGATAGGCCTATCACCAAACCCCTACCATATTTTGGAAGTTTTTTGTCTTTTGGGAAAAAAAATTAGGACCACGGATGAACCAAATGAAGATTTACAATATTTCTTGGAACTTTAAAAACAAAAGAACAACAACAAAGAAGCAAGAAGAGGCTAAGCTTGTTCAAGGAGGAAAAAAAACATTTAGACCCCTTTCAAATCTCATATCTTGCTCATTCCTTCATCAATTTGAGTGATTTTTGTTGTAGCGGATGTGCTAGATGAAGGGTTACAAAATCTTCTTGAGCCCCAAAGGCAATAGAACAACATCCAAAGATCTTAAGCTCCAAAACATGTGCCTAGTCATATGTGCAAACCCACATGCCCATGACCCCCTTCACTTGGAAAAGACATATCTTGTTCATTCCTTCATCAAGTTGAGTGATTTTTGTTGCATTGGATGCACCAAGTGAAGGGCTACAGAAAAATTTTGTGTTCCAAAAGTAATAGAGCAACATCCAAAGATCTTAAACTCTAGAATGTGTGCCTAGTCATATGTGCAAACCCACATGCCCATGACGCATATCTTGCTCATTCCTTCATTGATTTGAGTGATTTTTGTTGTATTGGATGCATAGATGAAAGGCTAGATAATCTTTTTGAGCTCCAAAGGTGATAAAGCAATGTATAAAGATTTATAAGTTTTTGTCCTTAAGTTATCAATAGGTCTATCCTAGTAGTTACAATTAAGATGCAATTAAAATTTTTTTCCCATATTTTTTGTCATATGTTTCAAGTTTGCAAATATATAGTAGATGCACCAACCATTTTAAAAGAAAAATGGTACTTGGAATGAACCAATCAAAATGGTTCAACCCTAAAAACTAAACCAAAAATAAAATAAAATAATCCTAAATTAGCTTATTTAGTAAATAGGTTTTGATGGGTAGGTAGTTTAGCTACATAGGCCTACTTAGCTACTTACCTAGCTAAACTTAAATAGGTAAATAAATATTTTACCTACCTACCTGCATAGGTACTTAAATTTAATCAAGTAAGTTGGTAGGTACCTAGGCTTAGTAGGATATAAATTTTATGTCCATGTGTCAAAATCTTATTGGATGCAAGATGGACGATTTAGATTAACGTTATTTATCAACAATATTTAATTTAAAAATAGTTGATCACTGCCATGTGTCACCATCTCTTTAATCCACGTGTTAAAATATATATCCTCCTTTCTTAAATTGAACAATTCATATAAATTTAATTTTTATTTTAATATTGAATATTGAAATACAAAATTGATGATGTCATCAAATGTCACTAGATGAAGTTCATCCACTTTATTATTAAAGTTGAAAACGATTTTCAACTATAATAGTCAATGTCATTCACAACTAAAATGGTTTGAAGTGACAATTAATGTGGTGTTGACCCATGGTTGACATTTTCACGGGGAATGTCATTTTCAACTTCTACTTGTCAATTACCATGGTTTTCAATTGCAAATAATAGATTTCAATTGCAACTAAAATCTTCCAACTAAGTTTGTTGTTTTCAACTAAAAATTATAGTTGAAAAGGAGTTGGAAATGTAGTTAGAGAAGGGTGTTTTTCTATTAATGATATGCAATCTGGCCTAAAAGTTGCATTTATTGAATAGTAGCAATAGCCCCCTCGTCTTCGACTTGCTTGAATTGTAAATAACAACAATAACTGACATGGTGATGGTGTTTCAATAGCAACCATCACCATGGCAACAATAGTTGTCGTCGTTATCGATTGGTGGTGTTTAGTATTTTCCAATTGTTGGATTTTCACAACCTCTCCAATGTTCTGCACGCCTTTTCTTCTGAGCATGCCATCCACAACATCTTTGTTTCATATTGTATTATTAATGGTTTTGTCACTTCAAGGCATTCCCACTCACATTCTCCCAAAACCACTAGGAGCAAATTTGCACGCAATGCTCAACACGCTACCAAAGAAAGGCAAGTTTATGCAAGAATTGCTACATCACAATCCCACTTTTTTAAAGCAAGCACACAACACCTTTGTTTGTAGGTTATATAGTTGATGTTGTCTACCAATGACAAAATCAGGGTTGGAATGGGATACCATGTCCATTCTCCGATTCAATTGACATTCCTTAATATGTAGGAATACCATGATGGCCCACATTCACATATGATGAATGCAAATGTAGTTCATTTGTGTGATGCATGCACTCATGCATGTGAATATTTCTACAACTTGCCATTCATGCATGTGCACTTCACAACACAACTCGTGGCAACTGATAATGAAATGCTCACTTGGAAATATGGGTCATAGCTCACAATATTCTTGATGACATTGTACCCATTTAGAAATTCCATTTAAAACTTTTGATGTCACTTGTTTTTTATGTATGTGTATACATGATTCTTGAGTGGTTGAATGTCATATAGTGGATCTTCCATAGGATGGAGATGTGTAGAAATTGCACCTAGAGGCTTTAGTGATGCTAGCAAAACTTTAGCAACAATTGTCTCTTTGTGGGTCCAAGTGTGCATGCCCACAAAGATAATGTTTTTAAGTTGAAAGCACATATGTTCAAACTATATTTTGAACAAAACAATGAGTACTTTCTATAATGTTCCTTGCACATGCACCATTATTGTGTTTCTAACAAGGAGTGAGATGGATGTGGCCATGGCCAAGGGCTTTACAATACATTGTATATTGCCTTTCATCCACATTAGCTAGATCTAGGAACAATCCCTACATTAGGAGAGATCCAAAAAATGTATGAAAATGATAAAACCTACAAATGCAAAGACCAAAGGTGGAGGAGGTTGAAGTTAAATTATAATTGCTTTGTAATCTATGTTTACATTTCCAAGCTCCAATGTCATGATCATGGTTGTTTTTCATGGTACGCAAATATGTAGTTAACATAGCCAATTGGGTGAAAGCATGTCAAAGTATACAATTAAATGTCCTTGATTTATAATGGAGTAAAAATTGAGATAGTTTTTGACAAAAACATAAGAAAGTAAGTTCAAATTTTATTTAAACCTCATTTTGAAAACATGGTGTTTTCCATTGGGTTTTATATTAAGTTAAATTCAAAATTTGAGAAATTTGGAATAACAAAAGTAGGAAACAAGTATTTTTGAATTTGACTACTCAATATGGTGTTCAAAAGTATTTTTTCATTAGAAAATTTTATGAAATATAATTTTTTTTGAAGTTATAACATATATATCATTGTATATTTAAAGGAAGGAAAATAAATAAATTTTACTTTCTCTTTGATATAGTATACTTGACACATACTTAAAACAAATGTTACATTACAAAAAGTAGGCTTCAAAAGTTATCGACATTTAGAAAAAGTCTACTTGAAACGTACTTCTACGATGTAAAGTTTAAAAATTAATTCATAATAGTGAAGAAGTATCTTGTTTTTGATCATTTAAGTACAAATATTAAATGTATAATAATTTTATAATGGGTTTTGGTCCTACTTCTTATTAGCTTGACAAGTAGATTGCCAAGGTAATTAATTTGTACACTTTACCATGTTTTCACCCAATTGGCTTTTGAATTTATTTAGGGTTTACATCTTTATAATTGACTTAGGCAATTGACATTTGAATTTATTCATGGTTTGCAACTCTTGGAAAGAAGGTGGTGATCATGTATGTGGGTATGCATTAATGTTATTGAATAACCATTTGAACCTTGGTAGGGTCTACAACCTTTGGAAATAATTTGGAAAGGTTTGTGGGTACATGTATTTGAGTTTGCATAAACATATGAACTCAAGTAAGGTCTATAACTCTTGGGATTCAACTTGGGATTTTATAATTACTTGAAACAATTTTATGATTCATTTAACTTTAGCATAAATGGTTTTAAATTTAAGTTGTGCCATGTGTGGGAGGTGGTGCTTGTTTAAAAGTGTGGTTTGGCTATTCCACCAAAGTAGATACATAAGGTTCTTGAGTGAAAACCTAAGGAACAAGAAAAGCATGGGATTTTGAAACTCTGTTGTAGTTGCAAATATTACATTTGGCAAGCCTCCTAACAAGGAGAAGAAAACAACCATGGTGTTGGAATATAGGTTTAAGGATTTTGACCTTAATATGTATGTGGCGAGCTTGGATAAGCAAATGCGATCATGTACCCACGGGAATAAAATGATGATTATCAATTTTGAGGCACATACCATAGCCCCAAAAGAGGTGAGCCTTAATTTACTTCCAATGTTTGCCATATTTCCTTTTTAAGCAAGTAGTTAGATAACAAGGTTTGGCATCAATTGGTTTTAGATGCGAATGGCTTATTATGTGAAAGATCACATTTGAGACCTAGTTGAAAGAAATGAAGATCAATAGTTCCTTTAGTGTTGGATTGAATCCACACGTAGGCAACATCAAGTTATAAGACAAAACCCCAATTAGGATGTGATAAAAGATTTTGCTTGGTCTACTATTTGCTTAGGTTTTAAATATCCTAATGTATAACCCATTCTTCCATGCATGGAATATGTTTATAATTTTTAATTGCAAGTGTGTCAATCACATATGGGTGTAAGAAATATTATGTTGATGTCATTGTTTGGGAATTTGCAAATGTATAGGGCTATGCAAGGTAGTTCCAAGGCTATGGGAACCTTAATTTTTGGTAGGAAAATAGGAGGAATATAAACTTTTGCAAGTTCCAAGCTAGCTCAAAGGATAGTCGCATATGAAGTAGTTATTATATAAGCTATAAAAACCCAATTAAGTATAAAAAGGTCACAACTATTATATTTAAAATTATTGATAATTTTGTAACCATTTGAATTTTTTTTGTTCTGAATCCATATATGTAGGAACATTTATATGGTAAAATAGTGTATGTTTGAGGTTGCAAATTAGGTCAATTTATTCTAAATAGAAAGTCAATTAAGTAAATTGTTCATAAACATCTAGCATGCAAGTAATAATCATATAATGAAAATTAATAAAACAAATAGTCACAAAAGACATTCCATATGACACTAGAATATAAGTTAATATGTAGACAAATTAGTCGGACAAATATTAGTAAACACTAAATCAAAATAAACTTAGTCAAATTTTTGGCCTAAACAACTAATATGTTTTAACTAAGCCATTTTTGTCCAATGTTTGATATGACTAAAGGTAAAAACATGGTAATGTTTACACAAAAAATAGTGTAAACCATAAAATATTGGGGTCTTTATAAAAAAAGACTAATACTCGTAGATGATTTTATGATAATAATTTTGTAATTGGATACATTATTGTTTAACTCTTATTTGCATGAATTTCAAAAGTTAAATTTTTATAATCATGTTTTTCACACTACTTGCAAGTACTTGAATTTGACCTAAAATTTGTGACAGTTTGAAAAATAAAGTTAAAATACTTGAAAGTAGTCAAATGTTTTTGTAAGTATTTGGTTTTTTTTCATGCACCTCAATATTGATGTGGTGAACATTCCAATATAATTTTTTGGTTAGTGGAGTTTGTTTTCATAACTAAAATCATCCCCAACCCCTTAAAAATGATGAAATTGTTGAGGACACTTTTGGGGTATTTTTTAAATTCCAAATGATATGACACAAATTGCTTTGAAAAGCTAGAGGGAGGTTAAAAATGCCCATAAAAAAATAAAAAGTTTCATATGTTTTGAAATGATGGAGGAAGGTTAAAAGTTTAAAAATCTAATTTTTTGGTGTTTTCAAGTAGAATACAAAGTAACAAGTATGTACAAAATATCTTGCTTGTACCCTAAAAATATGACTATGTTATGTCAAAAAAACTAGCTTAAAACCTTTGATTTGTAATAATGATTTGGAAGTAACATGAGTTCACAAACATGAATTCAAGATCACTTTCACTAGAAAAATGTTATAAAAAATAGAAAATTATTGGTTGAAAGTTTCAATGAAACTCAAAATCTCAAAAATAAACCAAAAAAATTTATTGAATTTTTTTAATAGAATGTGTGCATTTTTTGCTTCAACCAAAAATAACACAAAATGTGAGTAAACCTTGATTTTTCAGACTAAGGATATTACTATTTTAAAAAATGAATAATAAAAGAAAATACCCCATTCTCAAAATTGGAATATAAATATGATTTAAAAAGTTAGTGCCACCCATCTTGAAAATTTATTGAAAGTTTTCAATAGAAGGAGTGATTAGCCATGAAGCTAGTTGATACCCTTGCCAAACCTTTAGTGACTTTTCAAAATGTCATTGTCTTAATTTAATTTTAAAAATCATTCAAAAAATTCCAATTCATTGTCCAATCACTACCAAACTTGGAAAAGTTCACCTTGAACATCATCATCCTTATTATTTGGGATTACTTCTTCATAATTCCTATCATTGGGCTTAAATGACTAAACCTTGAATAAGATATAAAGATGAATATTTAAGTCTTGCAATTATAAAATCCTCATCTACTTTTGTAATTGCCTCCTAAACTACATAAATTATTGACTTTAATTATGTAATGATGATTTTTACAAAAGATCATATTTTCCCTTTATTGAATACTTAGAAAGCAATCTTAAAAGGTTGGTAGGTGGAGCTTCCAAAATAAGAATTTGGATTCCCTTTGGAAATCTCCAATGGGGTTTTTCAAGCTGAAGGGACCCATAAATTCATTCAATTTTCCTTTATTGCAATTAGGAAACATTGATGTTTATAGGTCAACTTTAAAATTGAGAAATGCAATTAAATAGGTTAAGATGCATTTTTATACAAACATTCATTTTCTTGGTAGGGTTCAAAATACTCCCAAATGTGCCCATTGAGTTTTCCCTTTAGCAAGTTTGAAAGTTGATATTGTTGGTCAAGTCACACCTTCTTGCCCTTCTTGAATAACAACATTTCAATTATAGAAGGCTCCACTCCTCTAAGAATTTGTTGTAGTCTTGCATTTGGTTGTGGTTGATTTGCACCATTGAAGCTTTTGTTCCAAATGCTTCATATTTGGTTTGTAGGGCCATGATCTCTTCCTTGTGAAGGAAATTATCCTTGTCCACCTTTAATTTTAGATTCTTCGAGTTGATAATGCATTAATTCTTTAAATCTTTATCAAATTTGGTCTCCACTTTAGTAATTTGGTGATCCATCTCCTACAGTGAATATTGAGCATCTCAAAGTCTACTTCATAATATAATAGTTTTGGTTTTGTCAACCATCTTGGCCATTTTTGTCCTTTTGTGAACCTCAAATTCCTTTGCAAATTTGAGTTCAAGGTCCTTGTTAGTTTGGTGTGACACCTTCATTTCTGCATGTTATTCAACAACTTGATCTTGAAGTTTTGTCTAAACCTTTTGATACTTAGCAAGTTGAGTTGCAAAATTTCTTTTTCAAATAATTCCACTTTCATTTTGGAAATATGTTGCTTTTGTGATTCCATTGCAACATTTGGGTGTGTTTAATGTTGTTCTCAAATTGTCAATTTTTGCAACTCTTTTTTAAGATCAATATTCATTGCTTGGTTCCTTGTCAAGTTTTAGCTTATATTTCATGATTGTTTCACTAAGGCATCATAGCTATCTACCAACTTACCTATGGTTCTTAAACTATGTGAGTGAACTCAATGCCTTACATAATATGCTAAACCTTCTACATTACACATCAAGTCCTTAAATATGCATTTGTCATTTTCTACTTCTATGTGTATGATCCATCATAGTTTTAATCTTTATTCTCGATGAATTTATGTCATTGAAATGCCATTTGCAAAACATTTTGTCTAAAATGGTGATTATTAATAGGATTTTAGATATTGAAATCAATTTCCAAAACATTCTATGTCCAAAATGGCACTTTATTAATGGCATTTTATATTACCATAGTAGCTTGGGAGCACAAATCCTATTATTTTTAGAAATGCTGAAAATTTCAAATTTTACTTTTTTCTTAAAGGAATTATTTTGTGAACATATAGCACTCGGAGAAAATTTGTAGTGTATTTGGAGGCCACCTTACATTACACAAAAATTAAGAATCTTTTGGAAATGGGACCTGCACAATCGTTGAACTTGTGCATGCATTGCAAATTCCGGAATGCACGGCATTTCCATCCGCATTGCCGGGTCCATCCACGGGCGCCACTCGAACGTGGAATTCTGGCAGGCGATGGTTAAGAGCTTGCACATGCGGATTGCATTTGACAGTATGTTGAGGAGGAATAATAATGCTCTGCTGGACTCTCTGGAGCAGCGTCCTGCGGAAACAACTGCACTGCTTTCGACTAGGTAGGTACTTTCTGTTTGCAGACAGACAGACAGACAGACAGGAGCAGCAACGTGCTGCACAAATCCTTAGTAGAGTGCCAGAACAGAAAAGCTCACAAAACCCCAATCATTTACCGACTTCAATGTGCATTCGCCAATTCCCAACAGAAACGGTGGACACGACAGAAATGGTTAGGTTTAGGGTTAGGTTTCAGTTTTTGTGGATGATAGAGGAGGGCGAGAGAGAGGAGCAGGGCGATCTGTCTGTTGCTCTTGTTTTGTGGGCACAAAATCGCAGATTTCGTGGAGTTTGGGTAAGTGACGAGATGGGCGGTGTTGTTTTTTGGTGGGTTTGTCTCGTGAAATTGTAGTTTTCATTTCAGTGGTATTTTGTTTTTCAGGATCTTTGGGTACGTGCTTTCAATGGAGGTATAGGGGGAAAGGAACATGGAGCTGCTGGTAGGCGTGGAGCATCTTCTCGTTTCAACAGAAGTCAAGGAGCGTGAAGCTGTTATGTGACTTTCTTTTCAGTGAATAATGCTGAAGGAGAAGCCGGTGTTTTCGGCAATGGAGATGGAGGCCGGAAAGGAGGAGGGAGCATCCGGGGGTTTGACTGAGAATGGAGGTCATAGCCGTGACCATGGGGTTGGTGAAGGATTTGCAAGGCGTGCAACTATGGAGGGCTTGAAGGTTGAGCAGGTCGATGAGCCTGAGGAAGGGGAAATTTGTGGGGAAATTTGTGTGCATGAAAAACCTTTAGAGTCTTCCATAGGCAGCTTGGTCGAGGAGAAATGTGGAGGTGGGAAAAGCAGCCAGCCGGTAAAGTCCAAAGAAGAGGGAGAACCGTTGTACAACGGCGCTATCCTAGAAGAAAATGGCAGGTTGCCTAAAGACCGGGAGGAAAATGGAAGTGAGAAAGAAGATGAAGAAGAGAATGAGGATGATGAGGAGGACGAAGAGGGCATGGTTGAGGAAGACAGTGATCCATTTGTCGAGAGTCCTGCCCATGAGTCCTCAGATACGACCAGCGATGAAGAAGAGGATGAAGAGGACGTGAAGGATGCAACAGGGAAGTTTAGTAAAGATCGCGCTGCAGATCTGCAGAAACTGATACGTGGCAATATAGAAGGAAGCAGTGACGATGAAGAGATCTCCATGGAGCCCCCTCGAACTGCACATGAGCTCAAGGTCCCTATTTTCCTCATAAACAAGTTCATTTTTTTTCCCCATAACCCATGTGCCAATAACCATTCTGTGGGCATTTGGACAATTGTGAGATGCTGTCTTGGTCCAACAGATTAGCTATGTGTGCAATTGATTTTGTTTCAAGTGGATTGGCTGAGCATTCTGTTAGGGAACACAATGCTGTTTTGTATTTAGTGTTGTAATTTTGTCTTCAAGAAGTACAGTCTACTGAACCCATATTCTTCTTCCTTTTGGAACTGCAGGAGTTGCCACCAGTTCCTAAAATTGATGCAGTTCTTGAGCCTCATCAAATACCCCAATCTGTTGGCAATATCTCTTCAGTAAGCTGAACATTTCCTATGATTCTACTGCTCCATTCCACAATTGTAGATGTTATGAGAATCTGTATAGTTTTGGTCATTTTAGTGATGCTTTGGACAGTTAACTGCTGTGTTGTGAACTCCAGCTCAGTTTTGAGTAATTTGGATTCCGTGATTCTTGTATTTGAGCTATGGGTTGGGTTGTCCTAGAGTTAATCTGCTCATTCTGACCTTCCTACAGTTGTTTTCTTCTGTTCTGTAGGTTTTCTTCTCACACCAATTTTCACTGATTCTTTGCAGGTCTTTAATAAACAAGTGATTGTGGAAGCAACTGACCACAAACTTGTACTGAATGAAGGCTCTATTCTTTGGCTAACTGAGCAGCGTATACCATTAGGGATAGTTGATGAGGTGTTTGGTCCAGTCAAGAAACCATATTATGTGGTGCGCTATAATGAAGCTGCTGACATTCCAGAAGGTGCCACTCAAGGTAGGAATGTAGCATTTGTGCCTGAATTGGCCAACTTTGTTCAAGATGATCCTGAACTTCGGAAGAAGGGGTATGATGCTTCAGGTGAGCATGATGAAGAACTCTCTGAAGCAGATGAGTTCTCTGATGATGAAAAAGAGGAAGAAATGAGGAGAGCAAAACGTAGCAACCGGGTGCAGGGTATGGGTAACTCTGGAAGGAGAGGAGGGCGAGGTGGACAAGAAGGGGATGGTGGAGACAGATCCACAGGAAGGAGGGGAAGGGGACGAGGAGGACATGGCAGAGGAAGAGACTTCAAAACTGAATCACCAGAAATGGTAACAAGAAAACTTTCAATTGAAATTTGCAGCAAGAAATTTATTGTGGTTGTTCTCAGATTTCATATTCTTTTATTATGCTGTTCCCTTCCTATTGAAGCAGTACACTGTAGCACACAACAGGTGTGAGGGAAATTGGCCTCTCAAAATTTATGTGTGAATCTTTCTACTGACATGGATTCCATGTGGTGTGTTTGTGCATGCAGCAAGGTGGGGCAGAAACTGCAGTACAGCAGATGGCAAGCATGGGACTTCAGAGGCCAAACTTTCAGGCATCTCCAATCTGTCATGCAGACAGGGGTCCTAGGTATGACCAGCAACCTAGGCAGCTGATTCAGCCATCACCTGAAAGACGAGATTCGTGGAACAGAAATACTCATCCTGACTCAAACTATCAGCCTGACGCACGACCTTTAATGGTTCCTTACAGTGAATGCCAACCTCTGCCGTATCAGCTGCCCCAATCCCCACACCACAACTTCGTTCCTGGTATGAGGTCCATGCAGCAGCAGCAACAGCAGCCCATTCAGGGACCTCCAACACCTCAGTGGTTATCTCCTGTACATCATGTTCAGGGCCCTCAACTATACCAAAGCTACCCAGCACCATATTTAGCTTCTAGTGTCAGGCTCCCACTGGGTTCTGATACTGCAGCATGTTTACAGCCAGGCAGAGGTTGGTGCTCTTACTGTTCATTATTCATGCTGTAGAGTTTGCAGGACACAGTTAATAGTTCCCAACAACATGTTCAAGGAAGTGCTTTCATTGCTTTTCATTGCTGTGGCAACAGCTCAGGTGAATGAATTTTCGTGAATTTTGTGAAAAATTGTGCAGGTGGTTTTCAATATCCAGGACATATGTACCAGACAGGGGTTGGCTTGGGACCACAGACTCCCTATCCCCATCCACCACAGATATATGCACCTATCCCATCCCAATCAACAGGAACTGGTGTATTTATCCCTCCAATTTCACAATACACAAGGAACTCACAATGTAATCAGTCACAAGGTCTGGGTCACTCAGATCTTCAAGATAGAGGAGGTACAGCAGGCAACAACATCCAAGTTACAGGTATAGCTCAGCATAGTTCTCCTGCTCCAGCTTATTTGCAGCAAGGGGTTGGCCCTCCTCCTAGAGGAGGTTCTCACAGCCTGAGTAATATCATGTATTGGAGTAATAACACCAGCAGGTAGTGAATCGAAATGCAGTTTTGTTCTCTTGTTGCAATATACATGGTGGTGGTGGTGAGCAGCATAATCAGTGCATTCTCAGTTTCCTGAAACTTCCTGTTTTTTGCATGGTTGTAGTTATGCACAAGGGATTTTCCTTCTTTGCACTTTTGTGTACAATTGCAGGTTAAACTTTCATATGTATAAACAACACAAAACTTCAGAAGACAGGGTGTGGGAGGAGAGAGTCAATGTGGTGTTTGCTACCAGCAGGAATGATTGATGATGTGTACTTTTGGGTTTGAGCTTGAGGCCCAGAGACCAATGTCTCAATGTTAGTAGTAGCAAAGAGAAATACTGAAGATCTAAACTGCCTTTTACATGCACACTAGGGCTTTAGGAAACCATAAAGTTTCTGTTCAAAAGGGAAATACTGTGACAACTGACATCTTCTGCATGTACCAAGTAATGGACTCTAAACATCCATTTTGACATCACATGATTAAATGGTGAAATTTCCTTTCATAAGTTTTCTGAACTTTCCAGTACTGGGCAAGGTGAGTCCTATTCTAAAGATCTAAACAGTAGGAAGCAACCAAAAAATAACATGTGACACTAAGAGGTTGAATGAAAGGTCAATAACATACACAGGTGAAAGTTGAAAGTGGAGATTTTCAGAACCATTATCTGATGCCATAAATACTAATGTGATTTGCTAAACATCCATCTAATATGTGCAACCGTGACAAATGAACAGAAAATATCAATATGGCCTTCTCATGAATTGACTCCTAAACTAAAGAATTTCTTCTCTTGGATCCTAGAAAGTGACCTTCACAAACCAGTTCAGTATAGTTCAAACTGGTTGCCTACTTCCCAGTTCAGTCTAGTTGAAAACCGGTTGCCTGCCATCTGGAAAGTGTGAATGGAAAAACATACCGGAAAACAGGTATGCAGTTTTGATTATAGGATGAGATCCTGGGAGTGAAGCATCGATAGAAGGGCTTCTGATCCTCTTGTTCAGAAAATGTGGAAATCAATTCCAGTGCAATGAATAAAGGGAACTAGAGCTCAGAAAAATTTAGGGTTCAGAACCCACATGATTTTGAAGTCATGCCAAGCCTCCCACAATTAGCAAGCCTGCTAGAAGAAGCAGCACCATATGGACTAATTGCAGTGACTGAGCAGCATGTGATCCAGTGGATCCCACTTCATCCGAGACCTTCCCAATTTCACAGTAACCTTCATGTGCCACTTCCACTCCTGCACACTGTGCTTCTGCTGCTCCACACCTGAACACCAGAATTCAAATTGAATGCATAAACAAGCAAATCTGCAAACTATCTTTTCAACTGTTGTTTTTAGACCCATTTTATTGTTGCATGTCATAACCTTGTAACTTAGGTTCCCCTCAGCAGCATTGGACCTGAATACATGTATTCCAATTCCAATTGCAATGCACTGAGAAGAGAACTGCAACAACAAATTAACTCACCAGTATGTGACTCCATCTGAACCACAGACCCTGTCAACAGCAACATCACAAAAGAACACAAAACTGTCAACAGGTTTTGAGCAAAGACAAAGATGAGATTGGAAGCAGAATGACCGCAAATTTAAGGGAAGACTAACCATGAATTCATTCATCCAAGTCATTAAAGATACACAGTAGAAATCATTATGTAGAACAATGAATTCCATGTCCTTAGAAGCAAGATGAAACTTACGGAGCAGCACGGAAACAATTCACAGTACATGCAGCTGGTTTCCTGTTTGACTCATCACAAGCCCCTGAATTCAAAACCGAATTGCAGTAAGTAAGCTGGCTTCCAAATATTTTCTTTGATCAACAATGATCATGATATTCACATGCACGTGTGACTCAGAATTGCATCCCAAACTCTCAAACAGAACAGACCAAAATTTGACCACTTCAAGCCATTTGATGATGTTCAGAAACATCTCAGATAACAACAATGCTTTCATTCTCTCAACAATAAGGTCAATGTGAGAAGCCTTCAATTTGTTTCAAGAGTGTTAAGTCATTGTTAGAGCTTCAAATCTGCAAAAGAGACTTCAGATTGGTTCTTATAATCTTCCTTGAAAAACTAGGGATTCTTCTCATGCTGATATCAATAAAAGTCTGCTGCTGTACACGTGTATGGGTGCAGATCAGACATGTTGGAAGCTTCATGACACTCTGACATCCACTTCAACCCTCCATACATTCGAGTTCCATTTAGCATGATGAATCTGCTCTTGGAAGTGAGGTGGCGTACAACCCTAATCCCCCTGGAATCATCTGCATACGTAATTTAAAGTTGGGTACAGTAGATTTGAAGCAAGAGAGCACACCTGGGGAAAGAATAATGGCATGATCAGCAAGAGCATGGCATGCACTTGTGTAGGTCACCTGACCTTCTGCACATACCTGCACTCCACCCCTTTGTTTAGATCACATGCCTTTTGTCTCCTCTCAATTATCTCACACACAAAGATGGTGCCACTGCCACTCTATGAAGGACCTTCTCAGTTCAATCCTGAACTGCATTTCCTCCCTCAAGCATTCTTTTGCACCTCGGTTTTCCATGCTCTTGCATCACCAATGATCACCAGGTTCTACTCTGGAGCGTTCTTTCTACATTGCAGTTCGCCACAACATTCTTCAAATTGTTCATCATTTCTGGAAATGGTATTCGTTGGGTTCCATTAGCCCTCGAGTTCTTCCTCGATTTCAGAAGCCCTAGGGTTTGTGTGTCCTTTTCTCCTAGCTTCATTGTTCAGTATCGAGAGCTTAGGTCATCTTCCGAGGGTGCTTCGTCATTCTTTCAATTGCTCGATCACTAGGATTTTTCTTCACGGTCTACATCCTCCAGATCATTCCTGCAGATCCTCTAAGTCTATTTCACTGAAAGATCATAGAAGAGAGGGAGAGAAGCATACAGGATTGGAAGCGTCGCATGAAGACGGGGAAGGCAACAACCATGGGAGCTCCCACAACGGCTTCCGCTGCGCACTTCTTCCGCGAACTATGACATTCTCCTCGTGAGCCTCATGAACGGCACACAGCAACAGCATAAGAAACGGCAAAAGCACCTGCTTCCATCCGTTCTCCGCCATTCCACATCCCTCCCTTCTCACCGATAGGTACTCACGCCACAGCGCCTATCGCTCCTCCAAAAACCAACAGCCACGACTTCTTCTCTCTCTGACCCTATCTGCAGCGGTAAGAGCTTCTTCTTCTTCTTCTTCTGTTTGAGCTTGGCAATGAAATCAATGCTGCCGTCTGATTTTTTTTCCCCCCTCCTTGGCAACAAAAGCAACAGATCTGCTGCTCTTCTTCACCTCTGATTCAAAAACGGAATCCGTGAGATCGAACCAGAAATCATGCATGAAAGTACTCACAGTAGTCTATTTTCAGCGCACTTGATCACAGACTTGGTCTCTGTACTTCGCCATACCGTTAATGCTTTCTCGGTTTCTTCACCGCAGAACAGGTTTTCCTCTTGCATTCAAAACCAGATCCGTTGCTGGCTGTTCCAGACAGATTCTTCCGCTGGTTTTTTCCTCGCATTCAACACCAGATCCGTGGCTGGCTGTTCCACACACAGATTTTTCTGCTGATTTTCTTCTCGCATTGAAAACGAGATCTGTGGTTGGCTGGTCCGGTTATAAAACAAATTCGAGGCAGGGTTTTCCTACAGATCGGAGAACGAGTAAAGAGCTTTGCATGTGACCGTAGTTGACACGGCGTCGATAGTCTGTCTCATTATTGTCAATACTACTGTTTGTCTATATTCGTCGTCAGAAAAACACCAGGATTTGCTGCGTTTCTCCGCCGTGATGATCAGTCAATCAGATACATTCGATCCAATTAGAGATTGTAAACAATTTTATTTTTTTGCTTGCAATAAGTTATCGATTTTGTTTTTGGCTTAATACGTTTATGTGTAGGTGGTGTCCTGACACATGCCAGCGGGCGTGGCGATGGGAGTGGAGGAAAGCTTTGGCCGTTGCAACCTAGGGTACGGATCTATTGTGGCTACGAGGAAGGTGGTGAGATGGCAGGCGGACGAGCAGAGGACGGTGAACTAAAGCGCTGGCCACGCCGCGTCGGGTCTGCAACAGCAACAGCAATCGTCAACTCACGCGGCATCCCTTGATCCAGCCACGAAGCTCAAATTCCGCACTAGGTATGTACATTCCTTCACGCCCGGAATCTTCAAAGTCTTGTGTGAGTCATTTCCGGCTTTATGCCTCTTTGGCCCTTGTTTTTTTCTCCTTCCCTCTTTTTCCATGCAATTGGATACAGTTGTCTTTAGAATCCAAGGAATTTGACTCTTACCATGAGTTGATTTTTTTTTTTTGCTTTTTTTGATTGAAAACCTTTTTCTTTTTGTTGTGATGAGATCTATTCCAATTTTTTAAAAGGGTAATTCAAAATGTATGTTACCTAATGAATCTTTTTCTTTTGTTGTTTTGTGGTGCGCCATCTTGAAAAATGGAGTGCCCATTTAAAATGGAGATGGCCTTTAATCTTTTGAAATACCTTTTATTTTTTCATTTAATGATACCACAAGGGGAAAAAAGAAATGAAATCAAAGTAAGTCTTTATTCATGATAGCCCTCATGGCGGGCTTGACCTAACATTAAATCACTTGGAAAAAAATTTTAATTGTATTTTCAAAAACACCTTGTATTCATGAGTATCCCTCCGACTAGAAAGTGAAATAGATTTTACAATTACAATTTAAAAGTGAATAGGTTCATATGCCTATTTATTTTACATGTATAAGTAGGCATAAGAACCTTCCTACTCCTATATATACCTTTTTAAATTACATATGTTTTAGTTCATGTTTTTAAAATTAAATCAATAAAAACTTGCTATGATTCTATTTATTCTTTTAAAAAGTCAAATAATTGCACCTTTATGATGGGTAAAGTCCATGCAAGTGCAGAACATTCTCAAAATAAGAAGCCTAAATGTAATCCCTTTCTTTTGGGATTGTGGACCTTAGGGTTCTACTTTACAATTATTGAAAAATATTTGGTGATTTGTAAAATTTGCACGTGGAACATGGTATGTTTGCATTCAACATAAGATGAGAAGTTTGATAAATTGTAATTTTACATACAACCATAAAAATTTGCAAAAACATTTATATGTAAGGTAATGTTGGTGGAAGATTATCATTGGCCACACACTTTTATAAATTGTGCCCTTAACAATAGATCAAAATTAAATAGTATTAACATTGAAAATTATCCTTCTTTTGGATGTTGGGTGACTGAAAAAATACCAAATGAGTGCATTAAAAATAAACATGTCACAAAATAGACTTTAAGTTCATAAAATATGCCTCTTTTCAAACATGATGAAAAGTTTTAATTCCATGTTTAATTGGAGCTCAAAAATTTAAGAATAGTTCTTTTTTTTTTCTTTGAAAACATTGTAAATATTTTTTTTATGCTAATTGTTTTCTTATAATGTATGTGGGGTGGTTTTCTAAACTTCATTTTCTGGGTTTTCTTTTTTTTTCAATGTGGTGAAACAAAAAAAATGTTTTTAAATATTGAAAATTGTGCTTAATGTTGTTTTGTTTGGCATTATTACAAATCCTTGTGTTAGCATGTGTCCATAATTATGTGGATATGACAATTTTGCTTGAATTATGTGTAACAAATTAATTTTCATTGAAACATTTCCAAAGTTGTACATATGCAAACTTTGCATAAACAAATCATATCAATATACAAATGACTCACCCATGTAATTTTTTAATATTTTATCATCATGTCCATTTCACATAGGCTTTTCCATTTAAGTGTGGTTTCAAAATCAAACTTTAAAAACTCAAATCTATTCTATATTTGAAACCTATTTCAAAATCCTAAATTTAATTATTAAATTTGACTACCTCTTTCAAAACCCAATATTTATAAAACTAAAGCCATATCAACATAAATTTTTTTGGTTCAAATTATTTAATCTCATTATGAATTACATATGTTATTAACAATTTCAATCTTGTTGTGACAAAAGATGACCAATTGAAGTTCACAATGCATCATAAAACACACATATGCAAGTAATTAAAACGACATTTATACACAAAAACATTTGTGTTACAACAATTACATCAATTTGTAAATTAAACTTGCAAAATTGAAAATAATTAAATAATTAAAAAAATTTAATGAACAAGATACAAAAAATTAAACTTATTGAACCTTTTAGAGTTTTAAGAACTTGAATTTTGAATTGCAAGTAATTAATATTGAAACATCACCTTATTATAGGCCTACAACAAGTCAATTTCAATGACTTTCACATTTAGAAACAAAAGTTTTGAATATTAATTATTAAGTCTTAAAGTAATGAGATTTAAGTGTTCATCTTATATTGTTATTACTTATAACATTATTTATTTGATGTATTGTACATTATTTTAATTTAAAAATAATTTAAAATGATGAACTAATGGAATGAATTTGAATGATTTCATTCAAATTATAAAATCAATGGCCAAATTAAGATGAACATCTAACAACTCATATTTACAAAACTGTGTTTTCTATGAAATAAACAATTTCTTTCAATGACAAAAAGATAACATGTGTTTTTCACTTGTTTTCACATGATAAGTTTCATTTTGAATTTCTCACTTTTTTTTATACAATTAAGGTTAAAATTTTAAAATAAAAAAGTTTTGCAATTTTGCAATTTGTATTTCAAGATGAATTATTATTACTATTTTTTAAAACAATAATTTCAATCATATAGTTTTTTTTTAAATCTTAAATTATTAATTTACATTATCAATTATATATATATATATATGTAAATTCATTATTTCTGTGATGCTTCTCACGAACTAGAAAATGACCAATATTACAAAAACATTCTAACCAAAATGAAAGTAAAGTAGGCCTAGTTTCAAATTTAAATCGTGAAACAAAAAAAAAGAATAGGAACACAACACGTGTGAAACAAAAATATAACAATATTTTATTACAAAAAAAACATAGCCATAACAAAAAACGAACTCAAAAGTAATGTTGAACAAATTAAAAGTAATGAAAATTATATTTCTATTTATACCCTTTGAGCACCTAGTTTAAAGAAATTTTCTAAGAAACTTCCAATCTACATGTGGCCCCTGTTCACCTATGTGTGTTAATGTGCACCAATGTGTGAATTATGAATGAAATAAGATTTAGTTGAAAATAAACTAAAAATCAATTAAAAATGAATTTTAATTTAACTAAAAATGAACTAAAAATGAATTGAGAATTAATTAGAAAAATGAACTAAAAATTAATTAAGGGTTAATTGGAAGTGAATTATAAGTTGATTAAAAGTGAATTACAAATTAATTAAAATTGAATTGAAAGTGAATTATAAATAAATTAAAAATGAATTAAGAGTTGAATAGAATCAATTAATAATTAATTAAAATTGAATTAGAACTTAACTAAAAATGAACTAAGAATTAATTGGAAGTGTCTTTCATCAGTTCCCTTTCGGTTTAGTCTTTATATTTCATGTAAAAAAACCACCTTAAAGCTTGAGGTGGGAAAAATCTTTTCTCCTTTATTGTCGGTCTGCATGTGCAGTGGCAATTTAAAAAATCTTATGAGATTCACTCTTCTCATGTGCGGTAGCAGGTCGCTTCACAGTAATATTCAGTTTTAATTCCATTGGTTGTAAACTCGAAATCAGCCATTTAGGGTTTCCAACAACTTGAGACAACAAAGAATTTCAGATATTAAACCTACTAAATAAGCATAGAAGTTATGAACATGCCCTTATTGATGTCATCTGTAATGGAAAAACATCTGACATATGCATGAAGCCATGAGACTTGTGATGTAAATTTAAATTTAACTTAAAGCTAACTAAAAATGAACTGAAATTAAACTAAAAGTTAAATATAATTTTATATACAAATCATAGATGAACTTTTAAATATATGAATTTCATAGTAATGCCATATGTAATAATGCCTTTAAATTTATCAAGTGATATTAATTATATAAATTTTTAGATCTATAATGGAATGTAATATTGAGGCACAATCCTTAATTTGCATAAAGAAGAAATAAGTGTGAAAAAAATTCAAAATGAAATTAAAATGGTATTAATATAACTTAAAAAACTTAAATTTAAAATGAACTTCATTTACAAAAAACTGAAAAAGAAAGTGATTAATTCAAATTGAAGTTAAAATCATATATATTAATTCATTTGATCTATGAGTCAGTTTGTGACAGGGCTTGGGAAGGGGGTTTTGTGTTCCCGCGAGCTCAGCGTTGTAGGCAGGACAATGGCAGCAAATTTTAAATGAAGGTGGGCCAACACAGGCGGGCTAGGCATAGGAGAGGGGCAGGTCGAAGAGATTAGGTTTTGACCAGGGGCTCTGGAAGCTTTTAAGCCTCTTGGCAGATCTCCTCTCCTCCAAGGCTTCAAACCTCTCCACGAACAAATTTCAGCAGCTACAGTTGATGCACCAGCAGATTCAAGCCTGGGAGTAAAAGGCTAAGGAGATCCTCAGCATCTACAGACTCTACTATCATACTGTTAGCAGTACAACGAGTTGACCAACACCTCTCTTTTTCCCATAGGGGGCTGGACCTTCCAAGTCCATTCAGGGCCCTTGGTTACCACCGCTCAGCCATCGGTGACGATGCAGCTCACCTCCCTACAGCTCCTCATGCACATCTTACAAAATGTTACGTTTGCTAGCGCTGCGGCTACTGTGAACGCCGCTTCCAAGAACAAGCTGTCTACCGCTAACCACCAGCGGAACTATCTTAACCGCATGTCGATCGCAACCTGGTAGCAGCAGCGGGATCGCAACCATAAGCATCACGTAGAGGCCCGTGCCCGACTGACAGACCAAGAGCGACAACAACAGCGAGACCGCGAGCAGCACGCAGAGGCCCGTGCCCGATTGACAGACCATGAGCGGTAGCAAGAGCGAAGCTGTAACCGCGAGCAATAGGCAGAGGCCCATGCCCGGCTGACATACCGGCAGCGCCAATAGCGATGGGATCGTGATCGCGAACGACACCAATAGGCGTGGGGTCAGCAAGATTTGCACAAAGTAGCCTACGTCCTCCTTTCAAAATTTAATGAAGCCAATGTTCCGATGCTTGACATAGGGGGTAGGACAGTTGAGTGCCAGCATTGTCGAGCTATGATTTCGCCTGATGAGGCTTCCCGGGGACACGCAGACCTTTGTTGTGTTAAAGGCAAATCTTGTAGCTATGAGGCCCTCTTCCCCATTCCTCCTCCTCAACCATTGCAGGAGCTCACTTCTGAGCCTGCCCTTGGTGCACGCCTCCCCCCTACCGCTGTATCTTTTCGCAAGCACATCCGGAAATACAATTCCTTATAGATGGCCTCCTCTAGCATTAACATCTAGTCACTCGCAGATCGGGTCAGTATGATTTCCATAAGGGGCGTTGTGCATCATTTCCTGGGGTCATTGGCACCTCCTCAAGGGAGCCCCCATTAGTTTGCCCAGCTGTATATCATAGACAATGTGGATGCTCAGGCTGTTGCCCATTTTATTGCTTTCGGTCAAGGCAACGTAGACCTAGACCGTCGCACTTTACAAGAGTTGCAGCAAATGTTTTTGGGGAGTAATGTCTATGTTCAGCGCTTTGTGCAAGCCATGGATTTGCCCCCTCAAGACTTGGCTATCTATGAAATTGTCATCTGTGTTGATGGTAGCGTTAACCGTTGCCGCTACAACGCCCCACATCCAGCGAGGTGGCCGGCCTGATGCCTGGTGAATGAATGGGGTGCCTGCATGGCTACTTTTTGGTGCCCCATTTTGTGGTGTTTTTTATCGTGTTAGCTGTCGTAATTGCTACGTTCCTCGATAGCACGTTCCTTCCATCATCCAAACAACTATCCCGGCTGTGCCTGATAAATCATCCCTTTACTGTCTGCTCAAAGGCGATGGTGATAGCAATTCATGAGACATCAAGGTGCGAGCTAGGGGCGGGCTAGGGGCGGGGGGTTATGGAGGATTAGTGATGGCCATTGTGCTTATGACCCTCTGCATTTTGTCTTATTCCACCCACACGGAGAGCCCGGCTTCCACCAAAATATTACTAGCACTACCCCTGCGATTGTGGATGGGCTAAGCTTTGAGGACGAGCAACAACAGCCATCTGAAGATGAAAAGCAACCTAATACGGAACTGGTAGTGGACCCCGGGCATGGTGGAGGTAGGGGCAGGGGTAGGGGTAGGGGTAGGGGCCGAGGCAAAGGAGTTGTCGCAAGGCGCATCGTTCGCAAGGTTACTTCATGCATGACCACAACCCTCGCACCAACAGCACGTTCACTTATGGTAAAAGGCTATATCAAGAGTGGGTGGTTAACCAGTACTCCAAGGTTGAGGGGCATCGGCTACGGTGCGTGCGCCTCAACCAGACCACCCTGCGTGCTAATCAATATAAAGGAATGGTAGATGCCATGCAGCAAGACGAAGCTAACATCACCAACTTTGGGCGCATGGTGGTCCTTCCAGCCACTTTTGTTGGTAGCCCCCATCACATGAACCAGCTATACCAGGATTCCATGGCCTTGGTCAGAAAGTTTGGGAAACCTAACCTATTTATAACCATGACGTGTAACCCAAATTGACCAAAGATTCTGCATGAACTAAGGCCTGGGGAGGAAATCAACGACCGCCCTGACTTGACATCCAGGGTGTTCAACATGAAATTCAATGCCCTCCTCAAAGACTTTTTGCAGAATGGTGTTTTGGGCACTTCGGTGGTGGACATCCATGTGGTAGAATGGCAGAAGCGGGGCTTGTCGCACGGTCACATTTTGATCATTCTACACAGCCAGGACAAGCCGCATGACAACAGCGATTATGACCGGATCATGTGTGCCAAACTTCCAAACAAATCCACCCACCCCGAGCTTTACAACATTGTGACATCTCACATGTTGCATGGGCCCTGTGGGGCCTTACATCCCTCATGTGCTTGCATGGTGAATGGGGCTTGCAGCAATGGTTTTCCCAAGATTTTTCAGCCCCAAATTGAGGACTCCACCGGCAGCTACCCAACCTACCGCTGACGGGACGACGGCAGGACCTTCACTCCTCACAAGACACATCACAACTTAAATTGGAAAAAAAATTCATTATATATTTTTATAATATATTTTGTGATTAATGCTAAAGATTACATTAAAATGATCAAAAAAATTAATATTCCCAATTGAAAAACTCAAAATCGTTAAATGATGACCTTTATTATTTAGCAAGTTCATAATTTTTTCATATGAATTTTGATTAAAATAAATTAAAATATAGTGATAACTTTTTAAGAAAAAAAATCAATGTTAAATTGCATGTTTCAATCAAAATTCATGATTTTAAAATTATCCAAATTGATTGCATTGTCCATCTATGAAATGACTTTCCATCCTTCTACTCTTGGTTCTATGAGGTGATTATATTTAAAGGTACATATGTTATTGGTGAAAGGAAAATGCAAAATTTATCTTTAGATATTGAATTATGTTTGTAGTTGAAAAACAAATAATTTGGCTCATATGCATCATTTATAATTTGAAATTGATAAATATATTTTCAAAATTTAAACTTTTCCAAATCTTAGAATTTTATGTTAAATTACCATTCACTTAAACCATATTTTAAGGTGTTAACATAATGTTTAATTTAACAACAAACCTTTAATCACTCAAAACATTGTTGCCATCACATATGTGAACTAAATATAATTTGCAATAATTCATTGGAAAGCTAGTTACAAAACGAACTTTCCTACCAAATTTCAAGCCCTACACTTAAATCAATAAAAAGTTGTGCCATAAAACTCAATAGGATTTTACAAAAACATAAAGTTGAATTTGACAACAAACCTCCATTCTTTTAACACATTGTTGCTCTCACATACACTATTCAAATCTAGCTTGCATTAGTTCATTGTAAAGTTAACTACAAGGCACAACAACTTGCCAAATCTGAAAATATACACTTAAATTAAGAAAAAGTTATGCCATTTTTTAATGAACATTCTTTAAAATTTCAAGCTCTAAATCTGTTTCTATTCATTTTTTCATTCTTTCAAATGGTCTACTATGATGCAATATATTCTCGCTCTTTCCGTCGTCAACTAAAATTCATTATTCTTTTCCTCCCAAGAAAAATTATAAGAACAAATTTTCAAATATTCAAATCAAAATCACATACGAAAATAAAGAGATAGATGATTCAAATTTGTGTCATTAAAAAGAAGGAGAAGGAAGAAAGCGAGGGAAAACCCAACTCAGTGACCAATGGAGGGTTCTAAGTTTGATGGCCCTTGGATTGTTCCATGTTTGGTGGTCAATGGGGAAACACCCTGTTTGGTGGCCAATGGAAGGTTCCAATGTTTGATGACCCTTGAAAGGTTGCAAGCTTATGGGCTTTTAAAAGGTTTCAAATTTGGTAGCCTTTGAAAGGAAAAGGAGAAGCATCATTTTCACCTATTTTCACTTTCCCAACAAATTTTACTTAAATTTTTTTTGATTGATTTAAAGTTTTAATTTACCATGGTTTTAAACCATTACTTTACGTCTTTCCTTTTTTTTCCTTGACCTATAAATTGTAATCACGCATCTTGATGTACTAATTTTTTCACACACTCATCACCAAATTTATTATAATTGAAGATTTTTATTTTTATTTTTATTCATGTCGTCACGCTTGACCACATCCTATGGGCTTCAAACCACACAAGTGAATGAAGAATCGCTTCAGGAATTACCCCTAGATTTGACATTGACCTAGCACCTTTGTGATGAAAATTGTAAATTTCGAAAGGTGCACCCTCGTTTCGAAATTGAACCCTCTCGAACTTGGTATTATCGCATTTCTTTAAACTTTCATATTTTAATGATTTTATTATCTCCCTTTTAGTGATGAACCTCAAATTGTCTATTAAGGTTTTTATGAAATTAAAGACACTTCCATCTTTGCATGGTCTTCAATTCTCAACATTGGACATTATCGTTGATTACGTAGTTCGATTCATCCACTACCTCCCAATAGCAAGGCAAATTAAATAATTTGCACCATCTAACGCATCTTAAATTTCTTGCAGTTATGAACTATCACTGTGGCATAACCTAAGATTTTACATGTACTTGCAACTCTTCGTTGAACTTATTTATAACTTGAATAAAAGTTTCACTCATCATGAAATCCATGTTGCTATTACCACCCTATCACATTATTTATTTTAATCGTTATGTCGTCTCAAATTAATTTTACATTTATAATGTTTGAAGATTATTCTATCTCCATTAATCCTTTTATTAACACCCCCTCAATTGCTTCAAGAATTTTAATCATTTTAGTTTACATGACTTTTCACTAAATATTATAACAAGACCAACGTTTTGTTGAACATTATGAATTTTGGTGTTTACTTCTAACCCCAACCTTTTGGAGATTTCCCACCCCCAATCACGCAATTAGGACATTTAAGTTCATTTATGTACCTCATACCTAGGTTTAATTACCTAATTATTTACCTATATTTACTTATTCACTTTCACCTACATATTTCTGTACTTATTTTTTACCTCTTCTACCTATATACCAACCTATCTCTCACTTATTTATTAAACATGTGACATAAAAAACTTGACAAAATTTGTCACCTTTTAATGGTGTAATCCATTGATAATGATTTAATTTATTATTATTAAAATGAGGGATTTAAATCCTTATACTTGTAATTTATGTGCATTCCTAAGGGATTAAAGTAGTTACATAGACTAGATTAATATACCTAGGTAAACTAAAGTAAGTAGGTTAGGTTAAATTACAACCACCTACCAATTTGTTTTTTTATGACCTATTTAAACATAATTATTTACCTATTGAATTTTTTAATAATTATTATTTTTTTAAGAAATTAAGTTAAAAATTGAACTTAGTCAAATCATCCATTATCTACCAATTATCGTCCAAATAAATTTTTCTAGATTAATAATGTGATGTTTTTATGCTTGTCATTTTGAACAATTATTTATTAGATCTTATAATAATAATAAATTATTTTTGTTATAATGATTTTATAATTGTCTCTTGGGTTTTACTGATTGAAAATCAAACCAAAATTATTCTTAACCTTTTTTATACCATATGTTTTAAATCTTTAAATGGAAAATGAAAACTTATTATATATTATCTTCAGGACATTTTTTTTAAATTATAAAGGCCAATTTGGACGATTTGTTTTGTCAAACCTTATTCTAGAAATTTGAAACAAAATAATATTTTAATCCTCAAAATGAAAATTCACTTGGAAATGTTCTAAGACTTATGTTTTTGCGTTCTCTTACACTTGTGAAAATATGTTTGAATCCTAAAACACTTTCCCCTACCCATTCCCTTTCTCATATTTTAACTTAAATCATGAACCTATTAATGTTAAAATTGTGCAACAAATCTCTTGTTTTGGCCAAATCCATTTTAAAACATCTAAATTCTTTCATCTTAGGAAAGAAATTTTGTTACTTTAAAATTAGTTATGCACCCAAACTAAACTTATGACAACACTATAAGTACCATATTTTCATTTTCATATTCATCATTGAAAAATATAATTTTTAAAATTCCAAAATTAGACCCAAAAATGTAATTAATGATTTAAAATAAATTATAATCATCAACTAATTGTAAATTATTTTAAATATTTTGATTTTGCACATGAACCATGAAAATAAATTTAATTCAATATCATATCATTAAATCTTTTTTTTCTTGAAAACTAATATTAAAACACATTTGTACCAAACATGCATTAGTAATTAACATAGGGTAAAATTAATTACCAAGGTGAATATCTAAACTAAACTAAATATGTCTACCCAAGTAGATAATTAAAATAGCCTACCTACTTAAGTTAATTAAACCACCTACATACCTTTGTTAAATTAACTAATTACTAGTACATATATTAACTATTGTAATTAATTCCTTATTGACATAAGTATAATTAATTAATCAAACATAGGTTAATATAAGTTACTTACATAACCAACTTAGGTAACTTAAAACTTTCCCATGCATTCGACAGGAGTTGAACCTACAAATTTTCCAATTATGAGTTGGGTGCTTTAACCGCTCAGCCACGGATGCTATTGTTCAAATTCATTATTAGTGGTATATCTATTATTTGACAAATCCTACTACTCCCTATCCAATAAAAGGGAAATATCCAATGATCGGGAGAGTGAGAGGCAATTATGCACTATATCAAATTGATCAAGAATTCATTTTTTGAAAAATATTGTTTGACTTTCATGCTTTGATTTGGTTGGCTCGTTCGAGATAGTTTCGATAAATAGTATGTAGGTGGTTTATGTAGCTTAGTAAATAGTTTAGGTATGTAGGTTAGGGTAAGTTATTCACATACCTAGGCTAATTTATTAATTAATCACTTAATTATTTATTTAAAATACATAAGTTAATATGTAACTAGGTACTAATTATTATAATTAATTCCTAAATTGAATTAATTAATGTATTTATTTACCCACCTCATTACTTATTTACCTATTTAATTAATGTACCTACTTCCTTACCTAATTATTGTTCATACTTAATTATCTAAGGATATTATTGTATGGGATATGGGAATGTTTCCTCTTCCCATATTGTTTGTCATCTTTTCAAACTTGTAAAAACTATAAATGGGTGCATTTCAAACATTAAAAAAACATTAAAAAGATGTTCCAAAAAAATGTCATTTGGGATGAATCAATAAAAAAAAATTCAATTTTAAAAATTAAATTGAAAATAAAATAAATGTCACATGATCTACATATAGGCCTAGCCTAGGTGCCATGTAGCCTAGGTCTAAATATAACCTAGGTGCCACATGGCCTAATATAGTTTAACCTAGGTGGCTTTTATTTATGTGTCACATGTGTTTTAATCATGATGTACCATGTGTGTATATTTCATTTGTTAATAATAACAATTATTTGTTTTAATATAATAGAATTCAATGACCATGATTACATGATCTTTAAGGATTATGATCATCCATCCATTGTTGTAATTATGAAGATGGTATAGGATGGCATAAATAACCATTGTCATGGCATAAACAATTATAATCATTACTACAATTAAATGACACAAAGGACAAATTTGAATTAATTATGTAGTCATTCGAACACTAATGCATATGTGATTAAAGTTTTTAGTCATGGATGGATGGAGTCATATATGCCACCTTTTTGGCATAATAATGGTGGTGTTGAACAATTCCATCATTGTTGCTTTTGTTACACTTGTTGTGTTTGCTATGCATGTTATTACACATGTTTTTACATTAATTACTATTGTGTGTGATATTTGTAATGTTTATTACTTCCTCTTTTGGTTTAATTATCACACAACTTTTTTAGTAATGATGTTTTAAACAATTTCAAGTTTTTTTGTTGTGTAATGATGAACTTTAAACTTGCAATGCATTGTTTCATTTGTTTTATTTGAAGCAAGGTGTATGCCTTTTGAAGTGAGATGAAAGGAGTGAGAAACATTTTTAGAACTTAGTACTTAATTTTTAAGTTGATTTTGGCCATTTAATGTAACATTAATTTTTTCAACTAAAATCTACATTTCATGAAAATGTGATGTTAACAATTTTTTCATTCAACATTAAATTAACATGTACCAAATTTTTTTTAAAAAAAAACTCAAATAACATAATCATATGAAAAAAAAAAAAAAATACACATACAAATTCCACATGTAAATACCATGTTCACGATAACTATAAACACAAATGCAACCTTATAACTACTATCAATTGGTTTAACACATAATTTGCAATAAATCAAAAAAGATAAAGTGGTGTTAAGGATCAAATCCCTCGTGGAATTCTTTCATAAAACATCGTGTTTCATCAAGCTTGGCAAATGACATTGACACACATCTTCAAATGCTCAAAACATCCCTCTATAAACTAGTAAAAATGTTTAAACTTTTGAACATTGAATTATTTTCACACATTATAAGGAATTTTGTCCATTCCAACCCACACATTTGTGACTTATGTTCAAATCAACCAATTTTTTATTTATTAATGCAACTATCCTTCGTGGCACTATGGTAAAAACAACTTGTAATCATAAAAACAACCAAAAAATGGTTTGTTGTTGCATATGCAATTATGACTTGTGACTAATGTTAGTTTAGATGAAAATGAAGATGAGAAGTGGATTTATATCATCCATTTTTAGTGGCATTTCAAAATTGATGAAAATGTAATTGTTTTTGTGACTTAAGATGTGGTTTATAGGCCACTAAACACCATGTGGCATTTTATTCAACTTCAATTGCGATTATAAATCCTAGTTACAAATATACATGTAATTAAATGTAGCAAAAATGATGTTGGATTTAGTGGTTTAATTTTTTCTTTAACTTTCTTAAAATAACTAACCATTAAATGTGTAGTAAGGTTTGGTAGGTTTGTGAAACTTTAAAGACCCATGGCAATGGTAGATATGAACCATTATTTGGAATTTCCAACATTAAATTTTAACATGTTGATATATCAATTTTTTTAATTAGTTAATTAATTAGGTAGGTTAAGTAATAGGTAATAGGTATTGGGTACCAATATATAAATAGGCTAATTATTATTAATTATTTTATTGTGTTGAATGAATTTGTGTTATGTTTAATTAATTAATTCTAAGAGGGTTCCAAAGTAGGTTGATATGATAAATAATAAATATTTTATGATGTGAATATGTTAATATTAATTAATTAATTAATTAGGTAGGCTATGCAATTAACTTATTTATAAATTAAGCTAGATAGTAGGTAGTAATTAAGTAGGATATGTAGTAGGAAGTATGTATGTGGGTTAAGTAATAAATAGTAGGGATAATTAATATGTAATAACATTTTTATATAAACTAATTACTTAATCAAGTCTACTATGTAATTAATTTAGCTATTAGGCTAGGTAGTAGGTATTTTATTCATGTTGATATGTGATATTTTTTATATTTATTAGTTAGGTAGGCAATGTAATTGATTTATTGAATAGGTTAACTATATAGTAAGGTTAATTTATGATCCATTTCTAAACATTATATGTGCCTAAGTTATATATCATATATCTAAATTAATACAACTAATGGTAAAATTATGATATATCATAAGAAAAAAATATAATAGCTTTAAAAATCAAATAGAGTTTTGAGATTTGAAAAATATTTTTTTAACATTATTTTTTAATCATAATTTTAAGTAAAAAAAATATTTTAAGTGTAAAAGTAATAAAAATTCTAGTTCCATAAAATCAATTAATAATGGCACTAATTAATACTTTAAAACTATAACCAAGTTTCTAAATTTTCCTTTTACATCAGAAATAATATGGTTAATATAAGATCTTTCATTATATTTATATTATAATTTATTTATATCCATTTATAAATATTATATGTGAATAAATTATATATCATACATCTAAATTGAATTTTATTGTTAAAATTATGATATTCAAAAGAAAAATTGTATAATATAATTTTTAGAATCAAATGAAAGTTTAGGATTATATATATATATATATAATATTATCCACACAGTGTTTTTTTCCATGTATAAATCATGTGCTTGAATTAATTTTTTCCAAGGAATGATCATTGAAATGTTATTCAATAATGAAATTCAAGTATTTTTCCTTTCAATTTCATTTACATTTTTGAAAGAAAACAAATATAGTTATGTAGATTATTGAAAATATTTTAAAATTAAATCATGTTATGTGAACAAAATATCAATCATACATCAAATATCAAAAATGATGTTTCATGTAATGTTTTAAATATATATTTTATATTTATTTATTACCCTAAGAATAATGTAAACACACCCAATATCCCATAAAATGTGAAGTGCCTTAATAAAGTAAATGTATCATATTCATTGAATGTTCTAAAAAATTATATATACACCCAAATCCCAAAATTTGTGAAAACGCTCTTATGTTTGCTAATTATTCTATATATAACATATCCTAATGTAATTGCAACTAAACTTAAGATTCAAAAAAATATGTAATGCCATAATGCTTGTTAAGGATTATATTTATTGATTGTCTTGAATGTAATGCATATAAATTGAAGATCTTAAATCAAGTGAGATACCTTCATGCTTATTAATTCTTATGTTTATTGGTTCTCATGAAAGTATTGTAGATAAACTTAAAACCCTAGAACAATTAATATATCCTAATGCTTGTTAAGGATTATATTTAATGATTGTCCTAAAGGTATTGCATATAAATTAAAGATCCCAGAACAAGCAAAATATCCTAATGCTTAACATGGATAATATTTATTAAATGTCTTAAAGGTATTCCATCCAAACTAAAGATCCTAAAACAATTGAAATGCCTTAATGCTTGCTAGGGATTATATTTATTAGTTTTTTTAGTGGTATTGCATATAAACCAAAGATCCCAAAATAATCAAAGTACCTTAATGTTTGCTAACTTTTATAATTATTAATCGTCTTGAAGATATTGTAGGGAAATCATTAACTTTGGGTTAAAACATTATGTTTAATTTATCCTGAAGGTATTGCAAAACATTAAAAAAATATAAAGCATATGCCTTAATTCTAGAATTTCATTTAAGCATGGGGTGGAAAATATGTTTAGAACTATTTTTAAGGTATTGTATGGAAATCAATGGAATCTAAAACATATGTAATACTCTAATGATAGTATTGCATATATGTTAAAGTTGAAAAATATAGTTTTCAGCCATGAACAATGGGGATTTTTTCAATGAAGGTATTGCACAAAATACATGTTTGAAGGTTTAATTGAACTTGAACAAAGATTTGAACTATAAATACAATGCCTTCACCATACCATTTTTTTTCTAGATGCAAGGGGATATTGTAGAAACTTTGCACATCGATTACATATGGATCCCAACCTTCTCTTTTGCAACCCTTCATGCATGGTCAATGTTTTATGTAACAAAAAATCAAAGATTTTAATCACAAGCATACAAATGTTTAAAAGGAACAAAATAATGCTTAAAGCATTTACTCGATGATTCATCTTTAAAATGTGGTATGTTCAATTACATATCAATTATAACCATGGTACAAAATGTGGGTTCAAAATTAAAGCCAAAATGTCCAAAAATGGAATGTCAACATGATCATATCAATGACAAAATGATTTATACAAAATTCATACAATCCCCATAATGTGTAATAAGCTTATGAGATTTCCCTCTTGCTTTCACTTTCATTAAGATTTTCACTAAATGAATTTAATGATATCCCAATAGTCTTTCAATAATGTGCTACAACATTTTGTGCTTTTTGAACATGGTGGCATGTAAACAATTGCAGATTTGCGAAATCATGCAGACATTAGATGTGTTAAAATTTACTAACCATGGATCATCTTTGATTCATGGTACTTATTGATATAAATTGATCTTCTTTTGCCACACCATCTTATTGGAAATGTTCTTCCAATTCCGAACATCCAATGCATTTGTTTCATTATTGTAAATGGATTCAATTCATTTGTTGCAACATGTATTGGATCCTCCACTAGATCAAAGGGTGTTTCATTTGTTACAACATGGATTGGTTCTTTGATTGAAACACTTACACTCACTTGATTATTTGCCATTCCAAGAGTTGTATCATTTGTTGCAACATGAAGTGGTTCTTATTGCCACCTCCTCAAAAGTTTCTTTATTGTTTCCATGGCTAGCAAACCTTGGGACCATTTCAAACTCTTGAAAGGTGGCATCTTGCACCTCACACACACACATTTGACCATAAAACAAAAAACAATAAAACAAAACAAAACAAACACACACACACAAAATATTAAAACAAAAGAAGGGCTTAAAGAAAAGGGCCTACCTTATTGCCTCAAGTTGTCTCTATTGTGTTTGCTAGTGTTTCTTTATTGCCCTTGCCTACACCCCCTCTCCCCCAAAACACACTCACACATTCATTTTCTCTCTTAAAATTGACTAGCTCCACACACACCTGTTACTTCCCACAAGCTCCAAAAATATTTTGAAAGAGAAAAAAAGGAAACGGAAAAAGAAAACAGAAAAAAAATAAATAAATAAATAAAAATTGGAAGAAAATACAAGAAAAAGGGGAAAAAAAGAATCAAAGAAAAAAATGGGGAAAAGATGCAAAAAAAATAGAAAAAATCAAAGGAAAAAAAAATTAGAAAAAAATATGAATAAAAAAAACAGAAAAGGGAGAAAAAAGAGAATAATAATAATAATAAATGAAAGAAATTTTTTTTGAAAGAAAACATAAATAAACAAGAACACAAAAAAAGAAAGGAAAAAACTAATATCGAAAAACAACAAATTGAAAAACATTACTGAAAAAATAAATAGAAAAATAGAAAAAACCAAATGAAAAAAAAAATTGAAAGAAAAATTTGCAAATGAACATGAATAGGAAAAAGAAAGAGAAATTTTTTTTTGAAAGAAGATAGAAAAAGAAAACCCAAAAAAATAGAAACAAAAAGAAACAAACACAAAAACTAGGAAAAAAACTAGAAAAAAAATTACTTTTTAAAAATGAATAGAGAAAATAGGAAAAAAACTGAAAGACAAAACATAAACACAAAACACAAACTTATTTATAAAAAATAGGATAAGGAAAAAAACCAAGTATAAACATACACATGCAAAAAGAAAAAAAAAATCCCATGAGAAAAAGATTAAAGAAGTTTTCCTCCTTGTTGCTCTTTCCTTCTACTCCTACCCTAAAAACCCAAAACAAAAAAACCTTAAAAAACTTTTTTGCTTGCTTAAATGAAGTAAACACCTTTCTACAACAAGCTCCTTCCTTCCAAACCTACTATAGCAAGTTCCCTCTTTCAAGATCCTTCCTACCTTTCAACTTGCTTAGATCAATCAAGCACCTTTGCATAACAAGTTCATTTGTTTCAAACCCACTCCAACAAAGCTCCATCAAGCTCCAAGCCACTTCAAGTTCTAACAACTCCCACTAGGGTGAATTGCCAAGGAAGGTAGGGGATAGGATGGGTAGGTAGAAGTGATTGTTGGGGGTTAAGGAAGTGTGGCGGAAAATAAATAAATAATTCACCCTAGGTGTGGAATCTAGGGGTGAAGTTGGGTTTCATCCACCTAGTCCCCAAAACAAGATTGGTGCACCGGTCAATGTTGGGTCATTTAGGCTCCTTTGCACACTTCATTTGTGGTGGAACAACATTGCTTGGATAAAAAACATTTTAGAACACGTGTGAAATATTCTTTCATCCAAACCCTAAATATCCAATAATGGGTTTGGAATCTTTAGGGTTTGGATGAAAGAAACTTTCACCTACAAATATTCATTAATACCTTCAGTGAAAGAATTATTAATAATGTCTTCCACATAAATTGCAATGTCTCTTCATAAGAACATATTAACTACAAAGGAAATATTAAATAATTATATATATATTGCCTTTGTAAATATTTTGAAAAGCCCGTTTAGAAGGCTTTTTTTGGGGTAAAAAGTTGCCATTTGGCAACAAAAGAAAATCTAGTGTGATTCATGCAACAAATTTTGAGGGAAAATTTTTACAAATTTGGAAGAAAACATTTTTGATATCATTATATTTAGACAATAGGTTCCAACAAATCACAAAAATATAAAAATATTTTATATTAAAAATATATTTTTTAACTTGTAGCCAAATTTGGTTAATTCCTCTTGTGGATGATTGCTAATGTGTTTACACCACAAAATTGGAAAGAAAAGACCTTCCCATTGTGTCATGTTTAGTTGGAAAGTTATTAATAATTTTCAATTGTTTGCATAGTTTAAAGTTTGCAATTCTATTTAGAAGAGCGCGATAAATATTAAGTAAATAATTATCTATTTTATGGGACAAAATGCCTTAATTTTACATAAACACCATCCACATTTGGAAGTAATTGAATGATAAATCAATGTTGTGAAACACATTTTTATTTCAAACTCATGTATATAATGTTAGATAACACAAAATTTGACATGACATGCTTGTTGGCTTGGTATGTTTGTGACCTAACAAAAATATTGGATTGAAAGTTGATGAAATGATTAAAAATATTTTAATTTTCAATAGTTTAGTTTTGATTTAGGGTGGTGTGAATATGATTAATGAAAGACTTAAGGAAGGAAGGTATTTCCTTTTTTGAAATAATTTGGTTTGTTTGTTGTGTGTTATATGTTTCAATGGCTTGCTAACGATGAAGAGAAATGGATTCAAGCTTTGAAGGCGCTTTGTTTCCTATTAGCTTTTAATGTTTGGTGTGTGATTTTAGTTGTTTCATGTTGTGAAGTTTTCTTTTAAAGGCATGATGGTGGTTAAGGGCCTCTAATTGGTGTTGTTAATTTGTGATGGTGGAAAGGTTGGTCAAGGGAAGAAATTTAAAGTAGTCATTATGGAAGAATGAACATCATTTTGCATTGGAAAAAAACTAAGTTATTGTTGTCATTTTTGAAAAATATGGAATGTGTAATTGTTGTAAATAAGGGACATGTTTTTGAAGTAGTTTAAAGTTCAATTTATATTTGTTTAAGTTATATATATATATATATATTTGTTGCACTATTGGTAATTAAGACAATTTAAACAATGTTCATCGATAAAATCGTGGATAATGTGGTGAGGAAAGGATGATAAACATTAAAGAATGCAAAACATATTAAAGTTTTGGTTGTTTATAAAAGAAAAAATGAAATTTGGGTTGAAAGGTTCAAGAATATATTATGCATTGGCAAGTGATGCTTGTTCTAGGCCTCCCATTACTATTAGATTTCACGATTTGCATGTAGGCAACATTAGAAAGGCCATGGGTGAAACAGCTTCCTACCACGAGAGGGACTAGCTCTCTCCTTTTTTTTGGTTCCTACGGGTTGTGCATCTTTTGGCCTTTCTTTTTTGTCTCCCTTATGATGGTTCTGGCCATTGATCTTTAATTGGGTTTTTTGTGTCGTTTTTTATCAAATAGCCAAACAACTTCTCTGTTTGAGAAAACTTAATATTTGAGAATCTGACTACAAGTGAGATCATTCTCTCATCCTCACACTCAAGTAGGTACGGAAATTGGGAAGTATTACTTGCAAAGCAATATGATAGTTGCTCAATAAGTTGTTGTGGCCCATCACAAAAAAAATGCATGTGTTTCCTTCTTACAGCTGGTGTACCATCCAATGCTGCCAATGCACTAACCAAGGCATGCATCACCAAGGCATGTCCTCTCCATAGCACATGATCGCGGAAAGGGCTTCCCACCACCAAGATCAAGAAATGGCATGGTTCCAGTCCAAACTGAGCACACAAGCTATCTCATGAATGACTTTGCCATATACTGCTCTGAATACCATACTTCTGATGGAGATTCTGGAATAACAAAGAAGTTTCCCATGTCCATAGAGTTGTAAACCATCTGTCGACATTGGCTAGAAAATGTTCAAAAGGCCTCCATTTACACCTTTAAAAAAATACTTTCATAATGCCAATTTCATCCGTCAAAACTGTACAAGAGTGGAAATTGTGGAACATGAAGTCAGAAGATATCGTGAATGAATTGTAAACACAGTCACATACTCAACTCACAGAACAATGGACTTATTGAAGACAGTGAAAGCATCATACCACACACATCAATTGACCAGATAATCAGATCAGTTACCCTGAGAGCATAACTGGGGAAAACTGAAGCATCTGCACACCTGAAGCTTGATTTCCAGTCATCAATGAGATGCTTTGCCCCAGCTAGCTCATACACTCCTGGATGGTGGGCCAACAAATCATCAGAAATCACCCAAATGACTGGTATGGCTTTGAATGGTTCCTGTGCAAGGCTGTGTAGTGTGACCAGATTTTCACATTAGCAAACTCTCGTGTGGCATCATGGCACCCACCCAGACTTAAATCTACTTAATTAGTCCATGCGACAAACAGTCTGGGGTAAGATAAGCCACCTAATCAAGGCACTCTTTGTGTCAAGAGACACTGCAATGACTCCTCCATAGCTGCAGATTCCATGAAACCAGAAGAGTGTGAGGGTCACAGGAAGCATCGTATGAACATTCACATGACTTTGTAGAATCTTAATCTCCACACCTCAAACGTGTCCTAAAACTTAGATGCCAGCAATTCCTCATGAATCCGGTAAAATCATCAATGTTTCTAAGCACTCAATTTTTATTTTTCCTTCTGACACTGCCAGGATTTGCTTGTAACAGGCTCATATACAATGGGTTAGGAATTTGGCGTCAAACAACATACAATGCCTGTGTTTGATGAAGTGAAAGCATTGAAACATTGAGACTAACCTGGTGCATTCATGCAGCCCTTAATTAGTGAGTAATCCACCAAAAATTGATCCCTAATTAACCTCCTCCATCTACAACATGAAATTTCATCAAGGAAATGGACTTTCATGGCTTTCAGAGTTCTGATGCCTTCAATAGTTGCATGCAGATTTCTTACCTTTGCTGCATTACACTACTTACTTGAGCCAGTCTACTGGTGCCCCACATTGTTTGTCAACTTTCAACTCTGCTACAATAACCCCCAAAGTTTCCCAGGTGCTCCTCATAACCCCATCCTTCACTGTAAATAGCTGTTCATCCACCCATGGCAACAATGAGAACCCAATGACAAGTACTCCTCATCAATCTCAAAGTATGACAAGTTCCACCTTTGTCTCTTCCAATTTCACCATTGCCTAGAAATTGTTGCCCAAGTTTTGTGCAGAAGGGGAGGAGCTAAGGTACATCTTTCAACAAACCCAAGCTAAATTAGGTCTTTTGATAGACACTCAAACTACGAACTTTTTATCCAACGATTTGGTAATGAAAATCATGTGAAATTTGTTTTCCATAGTTTTGTAATCTTTTGCACTTAGATTTTGTGTTTAAAACATATATGAAACATGTAAAAATCAGGAAGGAAAAAAAATTAAAAAATTGGGAAAAAACCATTCATCCTACTTATATGTGTTTTAGACATGTTTTAGATGCATAAAATTCATATGCAAAAATTATGAATTTATGAAAAATAAATTTCACACAATTTTCATTACCATTGCATGAAGATTTTATGATGGGCACCATTTCAAGTGTGTCAATCTTGTTGATTTGAGCTACAAATTCTTTCACCATTTTGCAGAGGAAAATCTTGTTTGAAATCCATATCTAAGTATTGGGTGGGGGGGGGTGTTTAGCAATGAATGTGAGCCCAGTGACGATGAACAATTCCGCACCACAAATCAGGCAACCAAGGTGCATTCATTCCAACAGATTCAAGCTGGCTCTCTCACCTCAAGGCTGTAGCCAGCACTTGCAACCCCTTAGCAATTGT
>Ga0116229_10000638_pt1 | contig 48877 bp, 38 predicted proteins | sample S1TSphgellanicum_3_FD_87313 | JGI IMG/M metagenome (GOLD analysis project Ga0116229, IMG submission 87313) | Host-associated microbial communities from peat moss isolated from Minnesota, USA - S1T2_Fc - Sphagnum magellanicum MG | ecosystem: Host-associated > Plants > Peat moss > Unclassified... | reverse complement strand
GGGGGTGAGGTGGGGAGAAAGTTTGGGGAAAAAATTGGTAAGCTGGGGGGACCCTCTGGGAACTTTAATAGAAGGATTGTGGGCCCCCCCCCCCCCCCCCCCCTCTTCCCTTAAAAGGAAAAAAAGCAAGGCACCTTGAGTGCATTCTTGGGCCTTCCCATTGGGTGCATGAAATTTCTGTTCCCAAAAGAGTTGGTCACCATTTTTGGCCTGGGCTAATACCCCTTGCAATAAATACCTCTCCTATTCAACTACAATGTACCAAGCATACTGTAAAGAACCATCATTTTTTTCCTTTGTAGTTTTGGGTTGCTCAGCCTTCTTCTGAAATCCAGAAGGTCCCAGTCAGGCTCTCATTAACTGGGCGTTTTAGATTTCAGAAGTTTGTTTCTTCAATTTTCATTTTTTCACCTTGTGTTTCATTTCTTCATATTTTTTCTTTTATCTTCCTTTTCATTTCTTTCTCATTATTTTTTTCTTTTTCTTTTTCTTCTTTTAATTATGCAATTCTAAATCTGGTAAAACAATATCCTAACCCTAGATACCTACATACAAAAAAAATTGAAGTCCAAATGTCAAAACACGCTACAATTTTATTTTCCAAAACCATTGATCAAATGAGAAATGTATTTGCAAAATCAAAGTTCAAACTGAATCCCAAATATTCAAGCAAAAGTGACTTCAATTTTTGTAACATTGGTTGGGAAAAAACCTTTGCCTAGAATGGACCAGTGTTGGCAAGTTATGGGATTTAAGTTCAAATCCAAAATATTGGTTAGGTTCTACAGTCTCTATAACGAAAGTTCCAAAATTTGTTGGAACTGCCATTGGAATTTATCTAGAGAATTAGTTTCTTTTAAAAATTGAATTAGAACTTAAATTGTGAGTGTTGTGTCATTTTAAGCAGGTTCAAGTTCTCTAAGTAAACAAATACAATGTTAAAAAAAGAAATATAAGCTTGACCATACTAATTGCATTCGATTGGTTGTACATAATTAATATTACATAATCTATATTTTGAACTGTGTGCACTAGTTGAACAAACTAATATTCACCCAAAACAAAATTGAGGAAAACCTACCAAACGTCAATAGACAAAGCACCCAAACAAGGGGTGAGAGAAAGGTACAAGATGTATGGACCCAAGTGCAAGCAAAAAGAAGAAACCACCAATGAAGGCAGACCAAAAGGGGAATAGGAAGAAATCGAGTAATCAAACCCCCCAAGTTACAAGGAGCATATTAGATAAGGAAAGGGGAGGAACACCTAAAAAAATATTTGGCTTAATAAAAACCTTCATATACAGTAATAGCATGCCTCAAAATAAAAGTCAGGTGAACTCATTATAATGCCATCAACACTTTTTACTTGTAAAATGAATGCAAAATCAAAAAAATAGTGCCTTTAAAACCCTTTGCGCTTCACGTCATGTTAGCACATCGATGAAAAAAATCATCAACCTATTGATGCAAACACCCAAAGACCTTTATGGCTAGAGGGAAAAATTGGTCCATTGGATATCGATTGCATAAAAAGTCATCATTAGCATGAATTACAATTGTAATGACAACACCACAAGATAAAATTGTCCACAAAACCAAATATGCTTGAATGAGGTGAAGATGACAATGTTAACCAACATCCAAATGTCATCCACCAAAACCACAATGTCAACCCGTCGACACATAAACTAAAAAGTAGGCGACGAAAAAACATGGGCCTCCTCATGTAAAATTTGAAATCCCGCATCTCTCGCAATAGACAAAAAAACATCATGCACAACATCATATGAAGTCATTCTCTCCACACCATGGGTGCAACAAAAAAAGATGAATCTCCATAGGGTCTAAAGGTTGATCACAAATGCAATGTGACAAACCAAGAGCTAAAGGTTAGTGGGCAACTAAATGCACAACACTTTGGAAAAAACCTTTTAAATCAAACGAAAAAAAGGGATCACTAGATGAACAAACAACTAGACACCTGCACCTAGCCCCACACAAGAGTTCAAAATCGCCCAATGCAAATCAAAAGGCATATCAAAAATGATGTTTAAAAAAAATGGTCATGTAATCTTTCTAAAATACTCTCCTAAATTCAATATGCTCCTCTTTTGGCCAACTATTCAAAGAAGGGGATGCATGCCATTGCCACTGCCATTACAGGAAGAAGCTTATGTGCCAACTTCAAATGGGCTTAGAAGGATAATGAACTTGAATTGCTCGCTCCTATCACCTTTAATAAAAATGGGCAAAAGTCCACTAGGAATCTAGAGGCAATGACAAGGGTAACAAAAGGTACTCCCTAAATAAACCACTAAAACAATGCCTTCTGCAAAATTGAAACCTAGCCCTTCACCAAAAATAGAAAGACAAACTTGTCATCAGATTAAAGGAGCCTAAGGTCACTAAAAAGAACTCCCAAAATAACCAAATCAAAAATGACAAACTAGTTTTGAAAACCCAAAAGAGGGGGGAAACAATGAAGTAGATTGGAAGGCCTATGGGCAAAATACGAAAAAGGATCCCAAATGTTACATGGACATCGCTAACCTCGAAAGCACATTAGCATGACTAACATTTTCATCCAAACCCTCCTACTAAAAAGATGATGAAAAATAACCAAAACCAAATGGGACACCCATGATCCTAATGTTGTCAATAAAACAATAAAGACTTGTTAGGAAGGTGAACCCAAGAGGTAAGTTAGAAGGGGCCCAAACTGAACACTTGTAAAGTTCAATGGCCAACCCCACAAAAACTGATTAGGAGATAGATTGATCAAAGGCAAGGGGAACAACATGGGCAAGGCCAAGGATATGGGTGTTATCAACCAAGGAAAGGAAAAAATAGGAGGGAAAAATGTTCAAAAAATAATGTTAAACACAAAAATGAACAAGCGCAAAAAAAAACCCAACAAAAGGATCACCTTAATGTGTGCCCACAAATGAAAGGATGACAAACAAATCACTCAAAGGGGAATGATGACTAAAGAACAAAGGAATCTGAAAGGCATGAAAGGAACGGACAAAATGGAATTGTTGAAACTATTGGTCTCCTTTCACTCGAAGCTCCTAAAAAATGGCATTATGTGAGATGGTGTTAAAGGCATTCACTACATCTACTTAAAGCACCACCCAATCAGGGTGGACATTCCAAATGATTCAAATACCATGGACCATTATCTCGCAACCACCCCTAACTACCATGCCGAATTGATGCGACGACAAGTGAAAAAAGGAAGCAAATTATTGCATAAGCCCAAAGCCTAAGCCCAAAGTCTAAAGTTGGAACTTGGGATGGTAAAATGCCTTTTCCCCTATACACATGCAAGTAAAATTTAAGAATTTAATCACAAAATGAATGTTATACAAGTTAACCTAAAAGCAAACATGCGGATGAATGTAAGCATTCATCTTCATTATGGATGAATGTTCTTTATCATTAAATTCTTATCAATGAAATGTTTTTCCCCTAGTTTTAATTAACTAAAGTTTCATGAAACATAATTTAATTATATATGATATAACATTTGTTGAGTAATATAATATAAATTCTATTATAAAAGTATACAATGGTAATGGTTTAAAATGCCATTATTTTCAATATGTCTTAAACTATATTACTATTATCATATTAACATCCACCCCATGGTCGTTGATTTGTATATTTATTTATTTATTTATTTATTTTCGGGCACTAGGTTTTTTTTCTTCTCCAAAGGTGCCACAACTTCCTTCAAACCTATTTATAAATGTCATGGACAACAATAGGTTTTGAATGCTTTAGATATTTTTAAACACCTATTGTCATTGATGACAATGGGTTCTTGAAATAAACTAAAATTTAATTTTGAGCACCTTGATTAACTTCCTTCAAACAACCTATTATCATAGATGACAATGGGGTTTTTTTAATAAGTATTTATTTTTAAGGTGCATTAGTTTTTCACAAAATACATATATAATGTTGTTGACAATAGGGGGAGGGGGTTAACATTCACCCCATGACAACATTTTTTTAATTGTTTAACATTGTTGATGAAAATGATTTTTTTAAACAAAATTTAAGAAATTATTTTGGTCCCATCATCATGTTTTCCCCTATAGTCACATTATCCATCATTATTAATGACATTCAACTTGAAATACTTAATATTTAGACAACAAATGAAGATCGATATAAATAAATTTTATTTATTTATCATCCAATCATGGATGAATTTCATTCAATGATTTATTTATTTAATTCATAAATGAAATTCATCCATGTAAAAATGACATTCATCCATATGAAATCATTCATCTATGGACACATTCACCCATGTAATTGGATTAAACTCACATTAAACTTTAAACTACAAGTTCAAAGCTCCAAGCTCAGGCTCTAAGCTCATGCACAAGCCATCTTCGTGAAAAGAAAATATGTTACAAAATTATAAACATAAAGCCATGTTAACCAATCGACAAAGTGCCTCACCCACTTCAATTAATTAAATGCCATTTGAAGGTTTGGCCAAAATCAAAAGTTTAGCAACACTAATAATGTGAATGACAAACTATGGGATGTAATCAACAGCCATATGGGAATTCAACTAATGAAGTTGAATGACACCATTAGCTGAATACTAGGGTCGAAAAAATTCTGAAAATGTTAAAAAACCATGTTATTGACAAATGGGACATATGTAAGAAAGTTGACCTAAAAGAATCCATGTCCAATTAAAAATCCATCAAGGAATCTAAACAAGGGGAATCCAAATTCGAAGGATGCAAGCTTGCAACATGCATATTGTCTTTGATGGCATTGGAGTTGAAGTAAAAGGGGCAAAAACCTTAGTCACACGTGCAAACTCCTCAACACGTCTGAAAGCTAAATTAACCAATGCAAAGAAGGCACAATAGGAAGAAAAAAAATGGAAGAAGCACAGCTACCAACAAAGCCCACTTTGAAGAAAAAACCATTGTAAGTACATCTAATGTAAAAAAATGTTTTGCCTGAATTTCCTCCTAGTGCCTAGGAAAAAATTATCAATGGCACACCTTAGTATCCCTATCCACCATGAAGGGGAAGGACAAAACACCACTAAGGGAATAACAATAATAGCTACCATGTAAGCACATCAAACAAGTTTCGAACAAATCAATATAAAGGAAGGAAACGAGCAACTTGCACCTCTCAACACAAAATAAAAGGAATGCGCACCTATAGCTGAAGTTGAGGAAAACCCAAATGGAAGGCAATAAAAGGATCCAATGCCAAAATCAAGCCCAAGCTACCATAGGGGGAAAAGGGGTTAAAGGTGTGACCAAAGATTAAGGGCACTATTGGAATGTAGAGTCTAAAAAATTTGATAGTGCCTTTGGTGATGAACCATGCCATGCTACAAAAAATAAGATGCCACAGTTAGAACAAGGGACGTTGCATTGAACCTCGTTCCTACCCTTGAGGGATGAAGACATGACACACCAATTGTGTGCTCAAAAAACCATGCCCAAAATGGAAATGGATGGAGGCCCAAGAACCAAAGGAGGTAGGGCTTCCCCATGCCCCCCCCCAAAAAAAGGTCTATGTCCAAAATGTCCAAAATGTCTCTAGTATAGATTAGAGATAAAATAAAAAAAGGATATAGGGATAAAGGGTGTTGAAGACACTATGAAAATAATCTTCCAAGTTTCTCATTTAGCAACATCGCTAACATGTGAGCTTGTGAGCATGAACAACGAGCTTGTGAACTTCATTCCATAAGCAATAAGGAATATTCTTGGCACATCAACAAAAAAATTCATCCATTTGGACTAAATATTGTATTTGGTGGATGAGATATTTGATCCAGGTGGATGAACAATATTTCCACATTGTAGGTGAAAAAGGAATTGGAATTGAATGCAAGTTTTGGATATTATGGACCCAAGTTTTAGACATTTTGAAATTAAAACTAATGAAAAAAGCGAAATGTGTTCACTTGGGAGACATTGTGAAATTGTTGGTGCATTCAATAATAGTTGAAGAACAATTGTACTCCACAATAATCTATAATCAAAACTTTGAACGAATAATATCCAAAACTTTTACCAAGTCAAATCATTTATGTGGTCTCTAATTTCTACCCTCAAAGTGAAACAAAAAGCTTCATCCTATGTACATATTATATTTCATACTTTCTAGAACTATAAGTTTTGATATCACTTTTAATTGTTTAGAAGCTATGGCACAAAATAATAATGATAAACTTCCTTGCAACTCCAAGTGGGGAGGATGAAATTTCATATGTTCACCTTCCAAATGGGTAACTTTAATTATCAAGATTACCCCAAGGGTGTATTTTCAAACTGCATTTGCAAGTGAATAGGATCACCGGACATCATAGTTATGAAATTCTTGGTGTGGGAATGTTATGGAAGCCCAAAGAAGCACAAATTTTAACGAATTTTATAGATCAACTGGTGAACATTCGGTAAACATTTGCGGGCATGTTAGGCTTACATTATTAGGCTTATATCCTAGATGGACAAATCAGCCTGTCTTAACTTTACCATCAAGCAAATTTGGCAAGACAGCAGATACCAATGAAGTCACTCTCTAGCAAATGTTGAACGAATCTTCCTCAAGCTTTTATATTGTTGATCAACTTTAAAACATTATCAGACTTCTATCCTGGATGGACAAATCAGCTTGTCCTCACTTTACCACCAAGCATATTCGACATCATACCACCCAAAAAGATTCAAGAAACAAATGCATGCAGTCAAGCCCTACATCAGAACTAGTTGAGCTGTATACCAGATTTGATTAGACTACACAAACTAGAAAAAGTTTTGACCTGACTGCAAAATCTAATAGCTTTTAAACTTTCTTGAACTCCAGCACACCAGGATCACAAAAAAAAGGACACAATCCAATATTTTGCCAACTCACCCGTGCTTCACTCTTCCTCCAATTCCTCCTCTCCGCTGTCCCATGCCACCATCTGCTCCTCATACTCGATGTTGTTCACCTTGCTGATCAGACGCAGGTTAGAGAACACCTCCACTAGATTGTTTACCTTGTCTGGTCGTAGACAATTGCGCTTTTTGTTGTGGATAAAGTTGTAGGTGCTCCAGTTTCTCTCGCACATAGACGCGCATGAGATCTGGCTCAGCACCTTTTGCGCCACGCTCTGCAGCTCGGGCCACTCTGAGCCAAATTCCACCCACCACTTCCAGCCTGGCAACTTCTTAACACTTGCCTTGACAAACAGGCGGCCAAACTCTCCCTCCAAGTTTTTGTACTTAGTTAGCTGTTCGATTGCCTTGACTTGATCCTCAACGTCAGGTAGAAGCTTCTCAACAATGTTCTGAAACCCTCGCATCACTTCTACGTTGCTATGCTGCCCGTAATCTGGAGACTAATACTCCGGGTCAAGAACATACCCAGCGGCATGCATGTCGCTGTGCAGCATCTCCCAGTGCTTTTCCCAGATTGCATGCACCTGTGCATACTTCTGAGCAGAGACCTTGATCCCAGGACAGTACTCCGAGGTCCCGTCCCTCAGGGCCTCCAGTTCCTGTCCGCAATTAAACATTGCCATGTAGACCTTTCCTGCGATTGGCACCCCCGGATCGCACTCTCGCAACAGAGCCACCATCCCTTTGTCAATGCTAGCACCTCTTCCAGGTTCTTCCAGAATCCGCTCCGCAAGACACAGTCCCTCACTTCGTCCCCGTCATCCAAATGATTGGACTTCCCATTCCACTCCCTCCACTCCCGATCGACAACCAGCTCTTGCAACGCCTCTCTCACCTCCAACATGCGATCCAACATGATGAAGTTGGTGGCAAAGCGCGTGTCCCCCGGCTTCAGCAGATCCAGCGCAGATTTCCCGCGAAACAGCGCCTGACTCCGGTGGTGATTTGTGATGAATTTCACCACCGCCTTTACCTTTGCAACCACCTCTGCAACCCATGGCAGCTTCCCCACATCTTCAAGGAGCAGGTCCAGACAATGTGGGGTGCACGGTGTCCACGTTATCCAAAAGAACTCTTGCTCAACCAGCCTGCCAGCAGCTTTGCAAACTGCCGCACTGTTTGTAACAACTTGGATGACCCTGTCTGCACCAACCTCCCGGATGCAATCAATCAACTATCCAGCAATATAAGCAGCGTCCTTTGTCTCACCCCCGTATCAACCGCCTTGAGGAACATTTCCCCCTTCGGAGAAACAATGAGCAGATTTAACAAAGGGCGCCTACGCACATTAGACCACCCGTCACTGGTAATCGTTGCCCTTGTCAACTGAAGAGACTCTTGGAAGGAGGCCAAGCCATCCCGACAGAGCTGCTTCTCACGCTTTAGAATGGTTGTTCGCAGCCTGTCCACAGAAGGAGGCCCTGGATATGACTCCCCAAAGCTTGCTGTTACTGCCACAGCTGCCTTGAAGTGAGGATCCTTTGCTAAATGGAAAGAGAGCCCATTGGCATAGAATGCTCGACCCCAAAGCTGGTCAACCTTCGAGCAATCCTGCTTGGAGAAGGCAGCCTTCAGGGTGCTTTGTTTCTTAGGTTTGACAGCCTCCCCACTGGATAGCTTGTCAAGTTGCTCAACCTTCCGCTTCTTGAATTCCTTTTCCTTCTTTTCCTTCTCCAGCTCCTCAAACTGGTGTGTAACCACCGGGGGGACTTTGTCACAAGCTCGCACACCAAATCCAGTCCACCCTAGAAGATGTGCACGAATCCTAGTTGCTATGGCGGTGAAGACAAGTTCATAGTACTTGCATTTGACCTTAGTGCTTTCCCCAGGGGTCTTAGGTTCCTCCTGTTGGATAACGTGGGCATGCTCTGGTCCCTTTTCCTTGACCATGGCGGCTGTCAGATTCCTTATCCTTATCTTCAGATCTTATGCTGCTGCATAGAGACATATGGAACTTGGAAGCTGGCAACTTCAAGCTAAATCAAACTAGAACGAAGCATTGGCATGCAAGACGTCAAGCTACTGTACAGACTCAGTCAAGCTTGGCGGCCCAGCCGCATTGTACTGCACTGGTGGCACGGCCGGCAGGTATTGGCGGTAGCCTAACTCCGAGTGGTAATGGTCTGGCAGTAACTGTTACCGTTCAGCACAGGTTATCGCCACGCGCGATGTCCATGTTGGCAAATGTTTCACGAATGTATGCCAAATGTTTTGACAAGGTGCTTTACCACGTAAATTCGCGAATTTTAAAGTGCAAAATGACAAATGTCATTACTATGCCAAACATGGTCAATCTTCTCAAGAGGAGTTCACTTTTGTCGGGACGTCCTTAACTAAAATGACCACCTTTTTTGAATAGGTAATATAACATCGTTTGCTTGAAAGCTCAAACATAGTCATTAGTCGTCGCAACATATAAACAAAATCCCTTTTTCCCTAACTATTGTAACCAAACATTATGCACAGTTTCTAACAAGTTGCACGTAGGCATGTCTGCAATATCTTCTACAAAGAATTTTTATAAAACAACATAAATCAATGTCAACTTCCTTCATAGTTATGTTATAGTATTTTGTGAGGATGTAACCAAGAAGGGATGAATGAAGGGTATGCTAAAATGTTTAAAACCTAACATGTTTCATAAACCTTCCCATTGTTGTACACAAAAATGCCAAAAATTAAGCGAATTCTTTAACTCTTGAAGTCCATCTTCATCAATAGCCCTTGTGAAAAATACTACCAACAACAAATGGTTGCATACCAAGCATCAACCTCTTCCAATGATGCTACATTCTTGTACTCATAGCATAATGCCTTATGTCATTCACGTAGCTTTAACTTAATTTGTTGTTTTTTGTGTTTGTCCATGGATTGAATCCAATGAAAGTGACAAGTACACTCCTTGTTAATCATAGGTTCATTTGGGTCATTTGAACCATACACTATGTGCACAACATTCCAATTGGCTTGAGCATTATTAGCCATGAAACCCTTGAAGTTTGGATAAGGAACATTTTTCACATCACCTTGTTTAATTTTCGCCTCATCACACATTGAACATTAATGTCTTCTGATTGCATGTTGCAAATTGCAATAGTCATCACTTTAAAATAAATTAGATCATACACATGTCAAGCCAAGGTCGTCCATCCATTGACATGTTTCACATGATCAAACATGATCCAACATATTTGAAGGTTACTTCCAAGCTGCATCCACTAGCATCTCCATACATGGACATCTTAAAAAGGAACATTTTTTCTTTAGAATGGCATGTGAAAAAAAAGAAAATTATGCAAGAGTCGAATGAAAGTATGTAGTTATGATCAATGGAAGAAAGATTGGTCGAATGCCACCAATCTACTTCTCCAAAAATAATAGTTGTGATGTCACAAACAAACATGATACAGATGAAGGAACATGATCACATGCAATGTGTTCCTATACCTCTAACAAAAATCAAAGCCCCTTGCAAAATCTTCTAAGACAAAACAATCTCGTAAACTTATACACCATACCTAAAGGACGGCTAGATGAAAAATGTGATGAACATGTCAAAACGAAAATAAATGCCTCCTAATTTAAAATAATCATTTCGTCAAGCTGTAATGGGTTCTACCCAAAGCCTCTTCCAAAGTGCAACCATTGATTCACATCACTGCAATGTTCCCACTATTGATTTACATCACAAGTGGAATTGGTCGAACCAAAAGTGGAATAAATAGATGACCACATGTCCCACCTATTGAAAAGGCATCAGAAAGTACCCAATTGAGACATAAATTTTTGACCTGATTGAACCATAAATTTATGACTCAATCCTTTTTTTTCAAGTGACAAATGTTACATATCAAAGATTATTATGGTTTCGAGTTTCCAAAAGTGGAATAAGTAGATGACCACATGTCCCACCTATTGAAAAGGCATCAAAACGTACCCAATTGAGACATAAATTTTTGACCTGATTGAACCATAAATTTATGACTCAATCCTTTTTTTTCAAGTCACAAATGTTACATATCAGAGATTGTTATGGTTTTGAGTTTCAATTTTAGGTTTGTTATGGCTCTAGGTTTGAGCTTTAGGGGCAAACTCAGAGAAAATAGGGCAAGCCTAAAATCAAATTAAGAGCCATAAGATGCCTACCAAGCTCACCTCCTAGTCTATAAATATAAGGACTCAAGTAGAAAAAGGTCGAAATTCTAATGTACATTGTTGTAAGTATGGTCATGATTGTTGGCAAAAAAATTTTAAAGTTCCATTCAACTTTGCACAATTTATCTCCTTTGTTCTTTTGGGTAAAGGAAATAATTCCATTTGATTTTGCATAACATGTTTGTCACCAAAAAGAAAGGGGAAATACATTTTTCATTGTATAAACCCCAATGTTGAACATACAGAAATTGATGTGTATCACTAAAGTTTTACTAAAATAGAAAGATTTACTTCAAGTATTACTTCTTCATCAAAATCCTTATAAACACCTAAATTTTATTTTCTTATTTCTATGGACCACAAATGATCAGTTTCATTCTTGATTTCCTCGCTAGGAGTCCACAAGTTGCTTCATAGGAGTGTTAATTCATACCCAACAACAGAAACCCCACAAAGGCCAACTCAACAACTTCACATGATTCCTTTTAGAAATTAGACAAAGATTCAGGGAAGGATTAATGAATGTAATTTGTTCTATTTTCCAATATCCCCTTCCCAAAAGCCTCGGAACTCCCACAAATGCAGCATGTATTCTCTCCTTAGGATGGAACACATCGCGCACTCATCATTTCAAGATCCCCAAAGGCATCACACATGAACTGCCACACAACCATTCTATAAATCCTTGACACACTCATCATCTCCTTTGTGTTTGGTCCTTATAGAAAACATGCAAGACCTCTAGACCTTTTTCTTGACATTCTTGGCACAGCGGAAGTTCAATCGTCAAGGTTCTTCCAACCTAGTAGTCTTAATCAAATTATATTCCTAATTAATTACCACACCCAAAATCCAAATCATCCACACATTTCTAATACTCCAAAAAATGTATCCACTTAGTTTTTCTTCATCACCAAAAAGCCTTCCTTATCTTTTTCAGCCGGCATCAAATATATTCCTCCTAACCTCATCCCTTCACTCCCCAGAAATCTTCTTGCTAATCTCTTTGCAAAACTATGATTCACAAAGCTCATGAAGAGTTTTCATTGAGCAGCTGGGATTGCGTTCCATCACAGAAACCAACTCACCAAGCTCCCTTCACCATAACCTACAAAGCAACAAAACAAACCAAATACAGAAACTAAACATAAACAATTTTTTTGTTGTCGTTGAATCACCGCACCGCTAGCAGTTCAACCACCAAATTGAATTAGGGTTTGCAGCCTTCATCCACATAAAACATCTGACATTATTTTTAGGTTACATGTTCCCCTTTTTTCAGGTTATGGAAAATGATTCCATTGAATCTTGCAAAACTTGTTTACCTTTTTTTTCACTGAAACAATATAGGTAATTTGTCCATTTATGGGTTGGAACTTGGCACCTTGGTAAGAAAAGAACTTGGGGTAAGCCCACCAATTGTTTTTTTGTTAGTTGCTTATGAAAATATGGACTTGTCTTGTGAAAGATAATTGAACTTTTTGAGAAGAAAATTACAAATCATACAAGGCCTATCAAAAGATAAACATGTCTTGATGTGTGGATGGCCTCTGTTTGGTTAAGTTAGGTTCGTAGCTTGTTGTATGTGTATGTGGTTTAGGATATACATGCCATGTAATTGTATTTGGGGATCTCATTTATGCTCCATGTAAGTGTATATGATGAGAGGTCAAATATTGGGAACAGCCTAGTAGAGTCTTTAATGAAAGGCAAGGGACTCAGAGGTGAGAAATCTAGATCTTTGCCATAATCTAGGTAATAGATATTGTGGGTGTTCTACAGATGAAGACTATTGTAGCACATCTTTGTTTTGCTCTAGCCATGAATCCTAGCTCTTGTTGCCAAATTTTGAGACCTGGCTACTTACACTCCCATAAAATGATAGAGGAAGAGTGGAATATGTCATAATAGATTGTAGCATTGGATTGTTGGAAGACATATTGTATGTCCTATGTATTTGTAAATTGGCATTAAAAAATTAGATTATCCCTAATGTTTCCCCATGTAATTTCTTCCAGGTGTTTTACATAAAGTATGCATTATGATTGTGTGGCTCCATTAGAGCTGATCTCCATTGATCTTGTTAAGCCATGAGCTATGAAGTAAGAATTCCATGAAAATGGTGCATGCACAATCTCTGATCATGAAGGTTCATACTACCTCTAAACATTATTCTCTTCTAGAGGCAAACTGCCCCATGGACACCATGAAGAGAAAATCTAGTTGCATTTGCACCGTGTATTTGTTGTAACCAGTTACAAAGATTGGAATGTAAATGATTGTTTTTAAAAAAAGATTTTTTAAAATGCCATCAAGAACAATTGAAAACACTACAAGAATTGCACTCTTCTATTGATAGAATTCTAAAGGAAATGCAACACAACTAAAGCACCGTTTCTATGTGACAGAAGAACTAAGAACCCAACAACCAAACATAACAGAAGTTCTATTATACCTAAGTGGTTGAGTCTAAATTAGACTCAAGCTTCATTAGGAAAGACCATTAGTCGAGAACAGATTTGAGTTTGAAGTTTTGTGATAAAACCAGTTCAGTCTGAACAGTGTTCAAATTTTCCTTGTTCAGAGGTACTAGCCTACTCCAGTTCCATGCTGTGATAGTCTCACCTTTTAGTTTTTTTTTATGGACTAGGTAAATGACAAGAGCACATAGGTTATTGGACATAATTGATTGTATGAAAGCATCAAGCTTATGCGTGATGGGACAGAAGTGGGTGTGAGTATAAAGTTCAACCAACCACCAAGAATGTGCAAAATGGTATTAGGGAGCTACAAAAATGTCAAAAGACAACAATATACATAATATAACTCAGGAGCTCTTGTCCAATGACATGCCATGCAGTAACATTTGCTAGATGCTCCTTATATATGGTTATGTGTTGCACTTTGTGAATGTTTTGCTATAATTTGATTGATGATAGTTGATAGCAATAGGTGTAGGTGTCAACATGATAACACCCAACAAAAGGTTTGGGGAAGCTTGCATGGCCACCACTAAGCCATTGGTAGGAGTTTCAACACCCAAAGTAGCAGCAAACAAGTACAAAGGTTTTTTGTTCATTGGTCAATATGCTTGTTTTCGGTGTCATTCCAGTGACAATGATAATTGGAACTACGTTATGTAGACCAGGTATAGGGTCTTTTCTCGTAACTAAGACAATTACACCATAGTCATCTACCATGACAATTATAAATGGTCAATTATGTGCCAGAATGACCAAAGTCTAACAATTACGTGTCAAAATGACAAAAGTTTGGGTAGTTTTCTTTTTCTGTCATTTTTTTAAAAACAATTCATTGTCACTGGTAGAGCAAAGCAGCGCAGAGCCCAAATTAGGTTTAGAATTGATGCCTTTGAGTCTATGCTTTTTGTTTCCAATAAGGAGGCTCACAACATTTGCACATAGAGACAACATTTGATCTGAAGAACTCAAAAAATCAAGGGTCAAAAAACAATAACTTGAGTTGAAAACAGCAGGTTGTAAATGACTATCTTGTGAGTGATGCATGGAAGAAGGATAATAGAGGTAAACTAAATTCATTTGTAAGATTTGTACATTATCTGTCTGCATGAAAGCCAATCATGCACCAACTGGAGGAAGACGTTTTGTTGACATTTTCATTGATGCTTCTCCTCAGAACACTTGCATCAATCAGCTACAATTCGTTGGATGTGAGGTGAGACAGTATTTTGTTCAAACTGCAGGTGCAAAACCAAAAGTGAACAGTGACAAAAATATCACCTAGCACAATTGGCATACTTACAACAAAATAGAGCATTGCGCAGAAATGAGTGGTGATAGCCCATCTGAAGTTGATATACTGACACAATCATATTCACAAACTTTAAAGCAGACATGGTTTTAGGAACGTTGGTTTTTTTCATTTTTCTCTACCTTCTCTAGCTGCATAGTATCTGGTGGGAATTCGCCAAAGTCTCCTTGTTGAATGGAGTAGACCAACCACATAAGACAGGAAGGACCTTGCCTACAAAAAATTGCCACCTGTCAGGTGTTGATTGCAAACGAAAGCTGAGGCCATCAGCAAAACCTGAACTTATCAATTTGTGCAACTGCAATATGATGCAACAAAATGACTTCTCTGCAGTTTTGCTTACATACTGAAGTCATGATATCTGCTGATATGTTCAAGGGGGCTATGCTCCACTAGAACTTATAAAGAGTTTTCCATCCTGAATACCTGGTATTGGGAGTTACAAGAATGGGGCTTTTATTGCTCATAAAATCCTGGGGGTTCTTCAATGGATATGTGTGCAAAAGCCTGTCGTCGCAATTTACACTGCAAAGAAACCAAAATCACGTCCTACTACTCAATACCTCCACCTGACTTCATATCTCCTGATGTGAATCCCTGGGCCATTAGCAGTTGATTTCCTTTCTTAATGGCAATTATTTGGTAACTATGTGCAAACTCCAAATTTAAAGAACAATGGAGAAGAAAGAAGCACAACAAAATCAAAACGTTAGGTAGCACAACATAACATGCAAATCTGAATAGTAAAATTGGAGAAGGGAGGGAGGGACCTGATGACAGTGGCCACAATGCCGGGGTCGACCAACCATGCAACTATAGGTGTCAGCAAAGGGCACCCCCAAGTGATTGCCAAATGTCACCACTTGTGCCTTTGTTAAATGGCTGTAGCAGTGGGGACAGAAAAGTTGAACAATTGCATAAACTGATGAAGATTTCTACAAGAGGCACTGCTGCCAATTTTATGCTGCTTTGCAGCAGCTCTATATATACTTGTTCAGAAACCATCCCACCCCTGAACAGCACTCCCCTTACAAAACTTTCACCAATAAATGCAAACATGGGTTAGGGTTTGCCCTTTACCTAAGTGGCGCAACCAAAGTTAGTGATGGCTTCAAAGTGGCTGCTGTTGCTCGAAAACTATCAAGAAATGACTGTGATGAACTGCAAACAATGAAAAAGTTTCTTATTTCTTCCCACAAAATGTGAGATTCACATCAGACTCTCTGAATACCAGCTAATGATCTCAATGCCCATTTGTTTTCAACAGTTTGCAAGGGGACCAAAACAGTTAAAAGCTCAATTCTGGGTTTGGTTGTACTTGCCAATCTAACAGAACTGGTGCACTTACATTCTAACGCTCACCAAACCTTCAATTCTAGGGTATGTGCTATTTTGGCACAAGCAAGTTGCAGTCTCCAGAAGGATCCACATCTTCCACACCTTACAAAATGTTCAAGGGGGTATATAAGAGCACTCGGGATAAAACACCAAAATAAGCCTGGATGGACATACCTTGAATAAGAACCAAGGTCATCTTTATTCAGTGCAAGCGCAATCACTCTTGACCCTACCTTCACACCCACAATCAGCCCCATTCATCATACCCATCTTAAAGTCTTCACCACACAACACATACTGAAGAAGAAGCAATCTCATAACAGTTCAGGTTAGAGAAACCTAGCACAGAAATTAAAAATATGACCTAGTAAAAAGTTCGCTTTCTAACTGCACCCCCAATTTGCTCAGAGGTGGAGGCCTGATGAGGTGAGATATACAGATTCATTCATTCCAAGGACCCATCTTGTATGTACTACAACTTGATGGGTCCCTCATAATACTTGTATGAAGAGATTTTGCTCTTTCAAGGTATCAAAAAGTTCATATATGCACATTGCCAATCCTGAAGTTTCCTGAATCCTTTGCCTACACAATCTGGACAAACATTGGAGTTTTACCTGGCAAGCATAACTAGCTCCAAGTGCCAAAATCACAAGATTTCGATGAGGTAAAGGTACAAATGACTTTGCTGGCTGTTGTAATGCCCTAAATTCTTCACCAACCTGCACCCTTATCCAACCCAATTAAACCAAATAACACAAATGGCACCAGAATGCCATATCTGTTCCATAAGCTTTGCAGCAACAAGCAAGAAAACACAAGAAAGCTTTCGACCAAAGATTCGAAATTATTAGACAGTGAACTATCATACTTAGATCCTTCACACACCTTTCCTCTGTGGAAGATTGAAAAGAGAAGCATCACCAAATCTCAAACCCTAAAGGGGGGACACAAATGATCTGAAGAACATTTGGCAACCTTTGACACCACCCATCTTCAATCAAACAACAAGCAAATCTACCATACTTATTCAGCTGCAGAGGAGAAAAAAATAGAATACTCACAGAAGACATATTGATGCGCCCAAGCTGAAGGTCAAGATGCTGACAGAGTTTCTCGCATGCCCGTTCTTCCATGGTAGCACCCTTCTGACCATAATTTATATACCTTCCATGCCATACCACTCTTGCTCACTGTTACCCATAATCTGCATCTATGATGTTTTCTCAGCAACAAAAATGGGAGAGGCATTTGATCAAATTTAGGGTTTTACTGTCACCACCGCTAACCATAGCAAACTTCATTTATAGTTAGTTATAAGATGTCATGCTATTTCATGGTTAGAACATGCCATGCATTTGTGGAGATTCCACAGAGAAGAGGAAGAATCCTGATTGCTCCCTGAACTCCTCAATTTCAAGGCACCAGTGGCAATTACAAAATTTCTGAACCCTGAACTTCAGAGCAAATTACTGAATGCTGCAAATATTCAATGCTTGTGACGAGCGAGGGAAGAAGGGGGAGGGGAAGGGAAGGAAGGGTTACAAAGGATGAAGACGAGATGCAGATGATCTCCAATGGTATAGCAGTGCTGCACTCTCTATTCCTCCACTCATCAACACCACACTTGATCCCGCCATCGACTCTTCTTCTTCCTGAAGCACATCATAATCACCATCAGAAAAGCCTTTCCCCTCTCTCTCTGTGTCTCTCTGTGTCTCTCTCTCTCTGTGTTCAAAAAGAAGCTCCGAACCTCCTCCTCACAGGCTATGCAGGAAATTGGATGATACCAAAAAACAAAGAAGACCCATGTTTTTCTTTGAGCATCAAAGAAGCAAAATCTCTTGCCACAAAGATACCAGGAAACTTTTCTATAGAAAACCCTAGCTCAGGATTAGGAGCATCATCAAACAACAGAATTTCTTGCCACAAATTCCCAGGCAACTTTTCTCTACTAGGGATCTCTAGCTCAGGTTTAGGAGGAGCATCAAGCAACATATATCTTTCTTGCCACAAATTCCAGCAAACTTTGCTCTGGAATCCTTACGCTAAGAAATCTTAGGAGCATCAAGCAAGAAGTAGATTTCTTGCCACAAAATTCCAGCAAACTTTGTTTTCTCTAGCACACTTATTAGTAGAAGCTAAGGATTAGGAGCATCAAGCAAGCAATCAGCAGATTTGCTTGCCACAACTTCCAGCAAACTTTTCTCTAGGATCCCTACCTCAGGGCATCATGAGCATCAATCAAGCAGCAGACTTCTTGCCACAACTACCAGGAAAAACTTTTGTTTAGCATCCGTACCTAAGAATTAGGAGCATCAAAGCAGCAGATTTCTTGTCACAAATTCCAGAAAACTTTTCTCTAGGGTTTAGGGTTCTGTAGCATGCTAACACCTCACGATAACGAGCATCAAGGAGCGGATCTGTTGCCACAACAAACTTTTCTCTAGGGAGTAGGATCACCAACAAGCAGCAGATTCTTGCCACAACAAGAACCTGGAAACTTTTTTTCTTTTGAATTCAGAGAATCAATGAAGCTGCAGATTTCTGCCACAACAAATACCAGGAACGTTTTCTTTTTCTCTATCCTTAGGGTTTAGGGTTCACTTAAGGATTTGAGAGCATCAACAACAAGAAGTAGCAGATTTCTTCCCACAGCATTTCAGGAAACTTTTCTTTAGCAGGAACAGCTTGACCAAAGGAGTAGTAGGAGCATCAACAACAAGCAGCCCAGATTTCTTGCCACAAATCGCAGGAAACTTTTCTATAGCAGAGTAAGACGGTGCAGTTTTTGATTTCAAGTTCATGCAAATGCATGCAAGCATTCACTTGTGTTCATGATTCTGGAAACATGATCTCACCCCCAAATTGTCTTGTTCTTCTCTGTAGTGTCGGATCTTGGCTGTGATGATGTCTGATCTTGCCTGCACATACAGTAGTAGAGGTTCATAGAGCTCAAGAAAGAAGGTTGTGAATGGGCGTTTGCTGTCATTATTGTGTGACAGCTTAGGAAATGGCAATGACAAAACATCAATGTATTTGGAACATGAGCAAACGAAAGAATTCAGCATTCAGTGATTGAGTGTAAGCATCTTGTGAAGGTGGTGGAAGGTGCTACTGCAAAGCAGCAGCTCACAAAATCATTATTTCAGTAATTTTGATCCTGGAATCCTTGAATCTCAAAACTTCACACAACATATGGATCATCTTCACACACCGCACACAGGCATGTAAGAAGATCGTTCATGATCTTATCATACAAAAGTGATGATCTGAAAGATGGAGAGAGCACTGCTTTCAAATGCTTTCAAATATGACAACAAGATGTGTCTTGTCTGCAAGACATGGTTTTGTTTAGATTTAGCTAGCGCATCTCCAGGCTACTTCGTACTGACAAGTTTGTGGAAACTCCTCCAAAGAGCATCCTGTATTCACACAACAAAGAAAACCTTCCAAATTAACTCTCCAGAAATGGAAATGGCAAAGTTTCATGTTCAAAGTTAAGTGCAAAAAAACAAATAGCCTCCTCCAGCAGTAGCACCAGGTTTCTTCAGAGCAAGTTTGTTCTTAAATTGAATCTGATGCTGGGGAAGATCAAACAGAATTTGAGGAGACATAGGAAGATCAAACCAAAACTGCAGGGTTGGTAAGTATTGCACCTGGGAGACACATCTGACTGATTGGCAAGAGCACGCTCAACTCGTACCTCAAATGGTGTTCCATGCCAGTTCACTTTCTGATCCTGTTTCCAACATCTCCGTCCCACATCAATCACACTTTACAGAACCATAAGCTGAAGGTGGGCTATACCCTACAGCTTAATGTTGCAAAAAATTCTGAGCTTTATCACTAATGTAAGAATTGCCACCATCAGTTTCAATAGATAACAAAAGATTCCAGGAATTGCAAAGGATTTTTCTGGCAAGCAGTAGTAGAATACCTCCTTGTATTTGTGAGTGAGATTTGGTTCGCCTTTGCCATCCCATAGCTGTGGGGACTGGACAAGAATATTCTCCCAATTGGCTGCTGGAACCACACCCAATATAGGTCTGCCCTTTGGACTTCTGTCGCCTTGTGACAACATCATACTCTGCTTGTTTGAACCACTTGAGGGAGCAGATTGCTCTTGAAAAACTGAAGCATGCTTGGAAGGAGTTGTTAGCAGCAGACCCCTAGAACATCTGGAGCAGACATCTTCTTTGTCTGTGTCATCTACATCCACCAAGGGTTGTGCAGATGACTCATAGTAGCTGTCAGAACCTTCAAATTCACTGCACGATTCATAGTTTATGGGAGAGTTTTCTGAGCAACCCAAGTCTATAGAGAAGGTGGTGGAGACACTGTTTGTCTCACTGCTATCCATGCTGGCTTCCTTTCCATCTCTCTTCCGCCCACCTGAGCCAATTGTACCAGCAATTGCACTGTCAGGCTCAGACACCTTGAATCAGTTCAGAAGAGCAAGAAGGTAAGACTACTATTGGAAACATCTTGCTCAATGTCTTCATGGTCAAGTTCGAGAAGATGGGTCTTTTCATACTGAACACTTGATCATTCTGCAGCATACATAACTGGAGCCAAGCTCTACAACCAAAACAGAATTCCCATATGAATAAATGCAAGCAACATCAATTGACACTGACCTTTCTTGGAATCTGAGCTTGATTTTTCATCACTTGAGGCAGACTTGTGCACAGAGTTCCAGTATTGAACTCGACTCATGACCAAAGAAGTAGGTGGTGTCTTACAGTCCTCAATGGGTATTTGTTGTTCCGTCTCCTGCTGCAGCTTGATTGTACATTCTTTCTCATGAGTCTTTGTCTTCTCATCAGTGTCATATACATAAGACAGGAAATCTTGCTTTGCACCTTCCTTCTCTGCAGATTTGACCTGCAGTGGCCTTGTATTCTGGTGCCATTGCTTTCCCACAGGGTCTGTTTCCTTGGGAGGCATTGACTCTTGCTCTTTTGTTGCAAACTGAATACAATTGATGCTTTGCATAGCATCTGTACCTGCATCTGCATGGCCTTGTTGATCACTGATGTTGGGATGGAAGTCAATATTCTCGGGCGACAAAGTCCAGCAAGAGCTGTTAGCTGTTGATGGCAAAGGAATAACCTGATTCTCAAACTTTGGCAGAAGTTCATGATCTCTGCTGCCTATAGACTTAGCTGAATTCAATAGCGAAGGCAGCTCATTTCTTTTGAATTCTGTGGCCTGATAAACCGCACTTCTTGATGGCTTTCTCTTTGGGGTGAAGGTAGGGGAGGCACACTGCAGGGGCAGGACCTCTTCTCCATCATCATCAGAAGCAAAAGCATTATCAAACACTGCATACACAAGTTTTCCTTCAACACCGCTCAAAAACTCTGGTTCAACAACAGGAGAACCAAGTGCTGTGTTTGATGAAACAGGTAAATTAGAGAGCACGTCAGGTTCTCTGGAAGCAGACCATTTTCTTGGAGAGGGGGATGGAGAGGCACACTGGACAGGTTCAAGGTCTGTGCTGCCTACAAACCTACTAGGTGCATGACCATTTGCATCAAAGATTCCTTCAGGCTGCTTCTCAGTTCCTGCTTCAGGGTCTTCAGGAGCTGCAGAGGTTTCAAAGCTTTGGTTCCTATTGCTGTCACTCAACGTGACCCCAGCACTGCAAGGCATTTCATGGTTTCTCAAAACCTGCTCTACCTCACTTTTGCTACTCAAGGATACTTCTTCTGTAGACAAAGCTTCTTTCACAGGTGATAGCGGTTGCCAGAATCCACGAGACCTGAATGTCATGGACCTCTTTCGTGATGTACCAAAGAGGCTGCCTACATTACTGGGTGAGCTACTTGTCAAAGACAGTTGGGTTTGTTGCTGCTGGTTGAATGATTCTACCACACTCGAGGACTGGTCCGCAAAAGGACCAGAAAGTATGGCATGATTTGAGCTTACAGGACTCAGGGATCGGTCATTGGCCTGACTTTCAATGGGTTCCTGATGTGCTACCCTTCTTTGTCGCCTCTTCCGTGCTTTTTGCAGATCCTTTAGCAAGCTATCAGCACTGTCTACAGCACCCCACATCTGCAGTGATGACTTATGGGGAGACTTTGCATTATCTTTCAGAGAATTGGGGCTCAGCTTCACATTTGTTGAAGAGCCACTGGGACATGGGCCATCACGAACCTCAATCCATTGAACTTCTGTAGATTCATTTAATTGGGTAGTGCTATTGATGGAGCCCAAACTCTCAACCTTTCCATTTTCCTGTGAGCATTACATGTAGACATGTCAGATCAAGCAAACAGAAGGTCTACACTTCCAGAGAGGTACTACAGAGGGGTACTCTCCATGAAGTAAATACATTACATCAAAGTGGTTTCACCTGCAAGGTTTGAAGATTCTCTTTTTCATGGATTGCCCAGGAAGCCAAACTGGTACTTGTGGGTGAAGAGTTCTTATAGCTCAGGCCTGAGGTGGGAGTCCTTGAGACCATTCCTCCAAGTATCTTTGTATCTGGTCCATTGTCGCCGGTGGGGTTTGACCTCTCTGAATGTATGTTCTGTTCATCCCATGTGTGGTAGAGCTGAAATTGGGGTTTGAAGGAGTGAACTGGCTGAAGAACTTTTGCATGTACTTGCTGCAGGCCATTTACTTCTGCTGCAGCCACAGACCTGAAGAAGGAAAATTTATCAAGCTTCAAGTTCAATTGTTACCAGTTAATCCCAACTTCTCTCCCCCAGAAGCTACCTGGAAAATGTTCCTGAGTTTCAGGACTTACCCAATGGATGCATCCCAGGGTAGACTGAGAGATTCATCTAAGCTGCCAGTCCAACTCAGAGGTCCAGAGAAACATCTTTGGAACTGCTTGACTGATCTGTCTCTGTTTTGTTGCTTCCTCATGTCAGTAGCATCATCACAAATTGACAAGGGCTTCGAATCTTGTGGAAAAAGCGTCTCCCTGCTTTTTGAAGCTTGTGCCTGATAATAATTTTCAGGTTTGTGAAGGACACCACAGGAGCGCAGATAGTTCACCTGTGGAAAACAGAAGTTAGTTATGTTCTAGGCTGTGTAGTTGATCCAAAAATGATATGTGGCTTTATAGGAAACATCAAGCACAAAGCACCATACCTCTTCTCTAAGTCTTTTTGCTTCTTCTTCTTCAGCAGCCAGCCTGTGACGAAGTGCAGCAAGCTCCTCCTTGAGTTCATCCACATCAGATCGCAAGCTTGACCCATCGTCAGAAAGGAAGCTTCTCACAGTTCTGCCCTCTGAGGCTTTCAGCAGGGTGTTGCTGCTTATGCAGGTGCTCACAGATGACACAGGAACCTTAATTGTATTCCCACCACCTTCAGGCTCACCACATTTGTAGCTGGATTGCACTGCTCTTCTCTTAAAGGTCTCTGCAGACCTTTGTCCTGAGAATTGAAATCCTACTACCAATCAATGCTTCTTCACAAAAACATATCTTGCAGTCCAACAAGAACAGCTAGCTAAGAAACCCCACAAATAGAGCTATGTTTGCAGAATCCATCAATCAGATACAGGTGGTCACATACAAATTGTGATTCTGTATGAAAGAACATGCTCGCAGAAGGACCCATTCAGTCAATCAGTGCCCTAGAGAATACTGGACATAGTGTGTGGTAGCAATCCTCAGCACAAGATTGTTCATTATTGAGCTCAATGACAAGTGAAGAACAAGGTATTATGATTGCATTCCACAACCACTACTTCCAATCCTCTGCACTGTTTCTTGTGACATTATTCGCTGGCATTATTCAGCTTTACAAACCTTGTTTGGGGCGATGCACAGACAGATGCTGCTGGAACCTTGAGGAATCTGACTGGGAGCTCCCTCCACCCTGCAACACCATTTGCAACTATGGATGTCAGGAAACATGGTTGTGATTGTATCTCAGAAGCAAAATGCATGTGGTGGCAGTTGCAAAAGCAGAAACCAACATTGAAACTCGTCCAATTAAGATCAGCATTTATATACAGCACTCCTGGGAAATAAAGGCACCACTTCCAGAGATTCTCTCCTGCAACAGAAATTGGGATTACTGAGAAAATCTCCTCCCGTGCTCCCTCTTATCATTGACACAAAATTCAAAAGAAACAATTGCTGCTGCTTCTGAATGCTACAGAACATATGATGATGACCCATAAAATGCTCCATCACTCAGGGGATCTTTGGTTGAGCGTGGAAACCCATCAAGAGGAAGGGCAGACTGAGAACGTACACTGCTTGAGGAATGAGCTGATGATCTCCCTGCACAAATTCGATAGGGTTGAACTCCATGTTTTCCTCGAAGGCAAGTCCATAGCCAGCCCATTACTTTCTTCCACCTTCACATACACCTACGCCACCTGCCTGCCTGCCTCGGGCCTTCCTTTTTCTAATCACAAAGCTAGGATGAAAATCCGTGAGCTGCAACAGGAAGCAACTGTTGTCATCAACTGCATGATGAGCTCCATATCTCTCAGAAAAAGCCCCCTCCTTTGTACCCTCCTCCTACATTGCAACCGAGTCCCACTTTGAGGCTCCCAAATTCCAGCAATCCCAACCAAGATTTCTTCACCAAGTGTAGGTAGTATCCGAGTCTTCTAGCCTCCAACTTCAACACAGATGCCAAGAAAAACCTAAAGCACAAAATCTGTGAAATCTCAAAGGCCTGATAGAACAGAGACGAGGCCAATAGAAGAGAAAAGCGCAAGTTGCATGTCGGCAATGCTCATAACACGCCGCAGACGAAGAAATATGAGAATAGACAAAGACAACAACTACTCAGACTGGAAGCCGAAAAACAAACAACATCAGCTGATATGAATGCTTGCCCGAAAAAACCGACTACCAATCTTGAAGAAAGCGAAAAGAAGAAAAATGCCGCTGGAAATGCGAATCCTCCGATGCAACAACTACTACTACTTGAACTGGAAAAGTCAAATCCTCAACTCAAACAACAGAAGAATAATACCACCTGCAACCGAAACAAACGTCTTCTGTACTCCCTAAACTGCTGAAGAGAAGATGATGATGAAGCTGATGATGATTATGAACATGATGAAAATGATGATGATGATGATTATGAAGAAGAAGTTGATGAAAATGACGATGATGATGATGATTATGAAGCGGAAGATAATGATGATAATGATTATGAAGAAGATGATGATGATGTTGATTATGAAGAAGAAGATGATGATGACAACGTTGAAGAAGAAGAAGAAGAAAAAGAAGATGACGAAGAAGAAGGATTGTAGCGGGAGTCATCACAATTCCAAATTCAAAAACGGCGAAAAAAGACAAATACGAAAAGAGCTCCTTACTACATACGCATACCTCCTACCTAGGTATACTGTTCACCGAAAGAAAGAGCGCGCGAGCGACAGGAGTTGACCTCACAGCTGCCATGTCCTTTACCAAATCGGGCATGATTAAGAACCTCATCCAAAAACAACAATAACAAGGAACAGGTTGCAGAACTAATAATCATGGCGACAAAATCCTTCTTCGACTAATAAAGGCAATCATAGCCAAAGCAGCAGCGGGAGAAGAAGAGCATCATCACAATCCATCATCCCTCCAAATGAACGACTAGTGATGCTACTGACAGACTGACAGGCAGACGGACAGACAGGAGGAGATTTGCGAGAAGAACAAACCAGCACTGGAAAGATAGCGAGACTTCTCACATGAAAAATCATTCGTTCTATCGCCTGTTTTGAAAATTTTAAAAACTGGCGATCCACCTACCAGTTGCCGCTGGCATCCTGGAGCTGTAAATCTCTGGATCCAGCGATCCCTGCCAGACGACAATGCATGTGGATCCGCGCGGAAGCGAAGCGAGCGAGCGAGGGAGCGTGTGGATCCTCCGCGGAAGGAAACGAAAGGCCCCTGGGAGCGAGCGAACGGAGACAAGACCGTTGAGAAGGAACGTCCGAACGTACCCTTCGTGTGTGTCAGGGGCCGATGAGCGGTCCCTCGTTCGAAGTGCCGAGTTCGAGAACGTAAGGGACGTTGGGAGTTGGGACGTTGGTTTTGCGGATGTGGTTATGTGGTGGGACCTCGATTTTGGGACCCCATTTTTGTTTACGTTGTTCTGGGGGAATCTTACTTATTACCAGTGGTGGGCGGTTCTTTGAATTTTGTAAAGAACCGCCGATCCCGGTTCTTTAAATAGTTCAGAATCATTGGTTCCAGTTGTCTGAAAAAGCGTCAAAGAACTGTCGGATCTTTGACCGGTTCTTTGACTTTTTCAAAACAAGTGAGAATTGCGGTTATATGCCAAAACCAGTTAATGGAAAACTTAAGACCCGGTGGGTAAGTGGATATATACCTGGGCTGATATACGGTGGGTATCTGTCCCTCAGTCTAAGAACCGCCCAACACTTCTTATTACCCTGGAAATTGAATCAAATTAGGTACCCAATTCCTTTTTACTTTCCAACATCCAAAAGTTAAATGAACTTTTAAATTTTCATTCCTTTTTTTTTTAATCTTTCCATCCAAAAATTGAAGTCTTAAATTTGTCATTCTTATTTTTCTTTTCTATATATCCAGAAATTGAATAAATAATTTCACTGATTTTTTTTGTTTCCATTCAAAACTTTGAATAAAACATTCGTTCTTACTTTCCATCAGAAAATTAAATAAATAAAATTCATTCACTTTCTCCTTCCGTCCGTAACAAAATTGAGCTCTTTTGTCATTCCTTTTTTCTTTCCATCCCAAAATTGAAGTCTTCCTAATTCTTTGTTCTTTCCATCCAAAAATTGAATTTAAAAAATCCATTCTTTTTTTATTGTTTATTCAAAAGATTAAGTAAAATTCCTACTTCTACATCACCTTCACAAAACTCCATTTTGATGTCATTTGCGAATAGATGGATGATTTTTATTTTTATTTTTTAACTTATTTATTGGGACTACATTAGCTCACTTACATTGATTCACATGGTAGCCTTTGCTTGTATTAGTAATAAATTAAATATCAAGATATTAGGATATTTTGTTTCAAAAGATTAGCCTATGAATATTTCTCATAATTTTCTTTTTATATGGGAAATGACTCTTATCAAATATGACAACCCAACTTATAGTTGGTAATGTTGCCCTTAACAAACATTTTCAAACTTGTTATTTTTTGGATTTCTTTTCAATGCTTAATATTGTGGATTTGCATGAGTTCAACACAACTTCATTTATTACCTATATACATTTATGCTCCTCAAAATGACACAATATAATTGAAATTATCATTTTTTTAAAAAAAATTAACAACCTTTAGAGCCAAATTTTTGATTCTTTTGTATCAATGTGTTACCCACTTTGAGAAATGTATAAATTAACATGCATTATAAAATAAAATAACTCTTGAAATTACCTTATGTAATTTCAACAAAAAAAAAAGGAATCATATTACAGGATGAATGATTCTTCTAGTCTTATTCCAAGAACACATCATTTATGAAATTAGATGTAATGAATAAAGAAAAACAACATTTAAGATTGGCGTACCCTTTCAATAAATGGAATTTTAATTGTCATTCAATATATACCATAGCAATAATCCATTCCAATCATTTTGTAAACTTCAAATTTAATATTTTGAAGACGAGAAAAGAGTTGCCTATTGAAAGAAAATATTCAAAACTCAAAGATACGTGTTAACATGAAGGGTAATAAATCAAAAGTTTATCAAATAAAATGCAACGATGCTCATGAAATGCAAGACTTGTAAGATATGCTTTTAGATATTTTGAACACTCACAATTCAACAAATTCCAATTAGCACCTTGTCCTAATTAGTCAAAAATAAGTTGTAATGAAGAAAATTGAAATGTTACATAAGGGATAATTTTTGTTCTTTAATATCAAAATCCAACAATTAGATTTTAGATCCATTGGTGACATTGAGTACATGATTCCAACATCAATATTTCTTTTGGACATGTGTGGACACCAACTTATTGAAGTGTCATATTTTGGGTTTAGCAACATTATAGCACATAGGTTGGAGATTGTTTTTTCAAGTTAACCTAATTTACATGGTAGCATAATATATAGTTGCAAAAGGTCGACCTAGATTCATAAGGTATCTAGACACACGCTTACAAAGTGGAAGAACCCATGGGGCATTTTGAAAGACAAAACACTTGCATGTGTGCAAGCATTTTGTTTCTCAAATGCCCCCACATCATTTATTATTATTTTCCCATGATACTTGGTGGGTATCTAGTGGGTGCCCTTCAAGTATCACAAGAATAAATAAATAATTTGTCAATTTACACCTTGTAACACCTTTGGCTATAAACACTACTGAAATTAGGCTTACCTTGGCTTTACCTTGCATGGGCCCTTATTTTAGTAATGCCCACAACCTCAAGTGTTATCCTACAAATAATCTTCACAAGTTTCTAAACAATGAACCAACATACTATATCTTTTGTAAGTTTGAAGAGTGCATGGAAGATGGCACCTCTAGTTAACATTAGGTTTTGTGTAGTTTTTGTTTTGACATACGAACAAGTTCAAAAGAATCAATTGAATTGAATGAAAGATGGAGTCATTTCAATGAAAGGTTAAAAAACAAAACATAATGTTATCAAACTGAAATGCCTAAAATTTCATAGCAATCAATCTAAAAAAAAAATTGCTAGTCAAAATTGATCCTTCATGCTAATGATTCCTTTTTTGCTATGTCTAGTTGTGCAATAAAGAACTAGTTGTTTGGAATTTGAAAACATTCAATGTTGACATAGGATAATTTGAATTCCCATTGAGGTGTATAGAGTTAGGCAAGGTGAACATTACATAATTTGAATTCTCATTAGGGTAAGTGGAGTTTTATAAGGTGATGATAGGGTGTGTTTTAGAATATACCCAAGGCCATTAATTCACACCAATGAATATTGTATTACAAAAGCTAACTATCACCATTTGCGCTATATTTTAGTTTCTTTCACCATGAATAGCATGAATGGCAAACTAGAAGGTAGAATGTACCCCCTAGGATGCATTCTTGAATCTAAAGCTCCATATGTACGTCATAAAGTCCTACCTAACCTAATTAGGTAGATCATGAACAAAAGTAAAACCAGTAGATTGGAAACTAATGTAGGTGGGTAGGAAATTGATATATCAGCCCTAAAGACTAATTTTAGTATCAAAGAGGGCTTGAAACTCACCAAAATGGCACATACATAGCCAAGTCCAAGAAGATCTACAGTTATGGGATTATATTATATATAGAAAAACAGTAAAATTTTGGACCAATGTTGGGTGGGTATCAATTTGCTATTGAGAACTAGGTTAGTTATCAATTGGTTTTTTCAATAAAAACTAGTTGGTATCATTAAAGTACTACCCAAGTTGATAATTGGAAACTATGGTATCAGTTTTGAAAGAAATAATTTTTCATTAAAATTTTCATACTCAAGTAGGTTTTATGGATAACCCACGGTACAATTCTTTGGGAGGGGGGGGAGATATAAGGAGCCTATATGTATCATTTTTGAAAAAAATAGTTTTTCATGAAAATTTTCATACTCAAGTAGGTTTTATGGATAACCCATGGTACAATTCTTTGGGAGGGGCGTCTAATCTCTCAGACTTGCTCTGTATGGAGAGATATAAGGAGGAGCCTATATGGTATAATTTTTGGAAGAAATAATTTTTCATTAAAATTTTCATACTCAAGTAGGTTTTATGGATAACCCATGGTACAATTCTTTGGGAGGGAAGGAGATATAAGGAGCCTAGAGGTAGGGTGTTAGGTAATAGGTTATTAATGTTTAGGTGAAGCAATTATTTAGGGTCAAGTTATAAGAAACGGCTCTAGTTAGAGGTGATGTTCTTCTTGCATGGGGAGCAAAAGATAAAAAGTTCAACAAATTCTTGTTTCATGTGTTTTTTTTTTTTTGGCTTGTTTAAACTTTGCATGACCAGTGATTAATTCCTCGTTAGTTGTTTTTTCTTCATTCTTGACGGAGAGCTTTGCTTTTTTATCTATTTTTTCATTGTTGCAAATGTTATTCGGGTCCTTTTTCTTTTTTTGCTGCAAGTTTTTCTTCTTTTTTTCATTTTGTTCCAACTTTGTTGTTTTCTTGTTTTTTGTTATAAGTTTTTTTTTCTTGGGGTTTTTGTTAAGGTGTTTCATTTTTTTTGGGTTGTAAGTACTAATTGTAATTGTTAAAAGCAAATCTTATGTTTGATGGACATTAATATTGTTCATGTTTTTGGGTCAATTATGGGCTTTCAAGGTTACTCTTGGGTTCTTGGTGTTGTTCATGTGTGTTGTCAACATTATTCAAGCATTTTCATGTTGCTTATGTTTGTTGCAAACATTGTTCATATGTGCTATAGGTGCTACTCAAGTGTTTTCAACATTGTTTTATGTGTTGTGGGTGCTATCAATTTTGCTTAAGTGTTATTAATGTTATTTGAAATGCTACAAGTGTTGCTGATGTTATTTGAACAATTTTGGTGCTGCTTGGGCATTGCAAGACTTTTTGGGGTGTTGTTAGGTGTTATTATTGTTGTTTTTTGTGTTCCAATGTATGTTTGAGTGTTGTTAATGTGGTTTGTGGTGATGTCTATGTTTTGTGAATGTTGCAAGGTGTTGCTAGAATGATGCACATGGTGTTTTTTCTCAAGTACCACCATTAACCCCCTCTTTGTTTTTGTTCAAGTGTTGCATCTAGTGTTGCGCATGGTGTTATTTTCAAATACCACCATTAATCTCCATTTTTTGGGGGGGCATGGATCCTTTCAAAAAGGATAATGTGCATCAAAAATATTTTTTGGAGAATTTGGGTTTCCTTGTTGTCAAAAACCATTTGCACATTCAATTTGTTGAAAATATTTAGTTGAAATGTTTGGTAATGTAATCGTGCGCCCTTCATGTTGTTTATTCCTTTAAAAAAAATTGGTCAACAAGTGTTATTAGGCCTAGTTGAAAAAACAAAATAAATTTATTGTCTTACTAGTTTTAATAGATTATGTTTCTGCTACTATAAGTTTTGATCTTTAGATGCCAAATTGGGACATGATTTTTTGCATTGGTTGTGAATTTTTAAGGAAAATATTGGGTGCCAATACATATTATAATTGACTTGTTTGAAACATTGACAAGAAATTTGCAATACCTCTTACAAAAATATGGATTGATAAAATTAATCCTTGTTTATGTCAAGGATGATGTATCAAGTTCAAATACCATGATAAATAATTTAAAATCAATGGTTGATTGTGAAAGTTTAGGTGTGGCAAAAAGTTTTCAAGGCATATGTTTTAGACATGCCTTCTCTAAGGTTTGTCAATATGCAACTGCTAATGAAAAAGTGCACATGGGTTTGAAATATGTTTCCGTCAAATTTGCTTAGAGCAAGTTTGCAAAAAAATATAACATGGCTTTAAAAATCAAAGAAAGGAAAATAAGAATGGATGAAACCTTGTATTACTATAAGTTTTAATAAGCCCAAAAATTTGAATACGTTAATCAAAACAAGGTGAAATGCAAGTTGATATATTTTGGTTTTTTGTTTTTTCTCCATTGTTTTGAATTTTGTTGCTACATGATTTTGCTTCATGGTTGGAGATTTGATTTGTGCATATTTGTAAACAAAGTGATCATGTTTCAATAAGCTTTTCAATTTTGAGAAATCATTGTCATAGGTTATGGTAGGCAAATTCGTCCTAGGGTCATTGGTCATTCACCCCCTCTTCTCACATGGCATATGTTTATTACAAACATTAATTTGTTTCTTGTTATCATTGCTTGTGTTTTAAACCAGTCAAAGGGTCACTGGTTGTTGAATGATGTCTTGAATACAACCATATCCATGAATGTTAAGTTAAAGGAAAAAGTGAATAATCCTCATGCTTTGGATCATGTTTTGAGTAATGATGATTTAAGCCTAGATATTGATTTGGGACTTTTGATTTGGGGACTTTTGCAAAAATATAAAAAAAGAAGTTTATGGGGTCATTGATTCTTTCATTTCCTTCTTAACAAAATATGATGAGAGGCCCACAAGGGACATTTAGTGTAAAGTTTGGGATCTACGTGCATCAAACAACCATTTTTAAGGGGGTTATTAGATAATTGTCCAACCTATTTTTTATCACCCTATTATATACATATTAAAACCACCCTATATTAATTATAATCCATTATTTCATATATTACATACATTATATTATAATTAAATTGATTATTTGAATAAAATGTACCCTATTTTTTAGTTAATTAACTTATAATTTTTACCCAACAACCAATATATTGCACCTTATATTTTTATTCATGTGTTCTCTACTTTTTTTTTACTATTGTCCCCCCCATGAAGAGAGGAGAACTCACAATATGTTATTACATAAGTTTCAAAGTTTGAAATTGACTTTAATTTCTTGTATAGGTCATGAACAAGGGGTCATCATAACTAAAGAATATGATATGGTGTCCTTGTTTCCTATGTTTTTGAAAGTTTATCATCATTTAAACCCATTGTCTAAAGTTGAAAGTTCTTTTGCTAAGAAAATTGATAAAGATACCAATTTGGACATCTTTGAGATGCTAATAAACACTTGTGAAAGAGCTTATTTCTTGAAAATTGATGATATTTTTAAAACATCAAATGGATGTAAAAGACATCAAATGGCCTTTGGAATGGTGGAGGAAACATGTTCCCAATTGTTGGGTTTTTAACTAACAAATATTGGGGATTATAGGTTAATTTCAAATTGAAATTAAAAGAAAATTTCCCCTTGTTAATACTCACCAATTTGAAGAGTTGTCACTTACAATCAAATAACTTTGAAAAATTAATCTTTGTGATTAAAAATTGACCAAATGATGCAATAATCAATTATAAGGCTCCTTTTAATTTGGTAAAATTGATAGATTATGAAATAGATTAGATGGGTGGAAAAATTTAATTAATCTTGTGATTTTTCCAAACTAAATTTTATTCTAAACATTGGATCTTTGTAATGAAGTTTGTTGGTTTTCTTTCTTGGCCTATGAAATTTTGGAAAAATTGTAATCCTTTATATATTAATTCTAAAATCTCAAATTGATGTTAAAGAACTAACTAAATATAATAGACTAATATGAATGAAATAAAATTTGATTATGAAAAAACCAATTTGGCATGAGGAATTTTTTTTGATAAGGTAATTAAAATTGATAGAGTTTTAATGTAATAAAACCTCCTTTTTATTGAAAAATTTAAAACCAAATCAACTAGTTATTAAAAAAGTTAATAACCACCCAACACTAGTTTGGACCTCCATGGGTGTTGCAATACGAGGATTATACAAAAATATGAATTTACTAACATCCTTTTTAATATGTTTGTTTTGAAAATTTTATGTTTTAGGGTTCAAGGGACATATCCATGTACACAACAAAGGCCTTGACTAGAAAAAAAAGGGTTCCACAAAAGTACATGAACTTACACATGTACATAGGCACTTTGCATAAACATAAGTGCAAATAATCATGATTAGTTTTAAGAAGCTTTTTTTTTCTTGCTCGAATAGCTCGAATGCATTGTTGGAGCCTCATTACCGATCCCACCCATGATTCCCATATCATTTGAACAATGTGGGCCCAAGTTAATTCAAGGTTTAATCAACATTGACAAGTTGTCACATCTCCAAGTAAACATACATAAACATATAGATTTGCAACAAAACTTATGGTACCTCTTCATGTGTGTTTCTCTATTGCTCTTTTAGAGTCTTAAAAGTCTCTTCCATCTATTGCTTGGAAGAGATATTTGAACAAAGATGGTTGAGTATGGGTTCAGGGTTTAGAGATTTACTTAACTTATATTTATTTGTTAGGTTTGAGTCTATTCATTAGAGATGAAAAAATGAAAACCAAGATTGTAATTGATCCTAATTGTAATTACTAATTGTAGATCAAACACCCAAGGATCCATCCGATTGTCTCACAACTAATTAGTGATGGAAGGTAAGGAGTTCAATTCATCACCCCAAATATTACACTTTACATAATATGAATACATTGAAAGCAAAAAATGGAACCCAATTTGCCTTTTTTTCATAAATCAATGCAAGCAACATTTAAGGTGAAACTTCAAACAATCACAATGAAAATGCAAACAGTGGGGGGAAAGGGAACTCACAACTTTGCCAAGATGTATTTTATATTCAATTGATGACATTAGCCTTAAACATAGCCAATTTTTTTTCACTAACAATGTCCCCATCATTTTGAAAACATTGTGTCTTCATCCAACTACTCCAAATCTTGTTCCATCCCAACTTGAACTCATTCATATGTATGAAATTGCAAAGAAAGGGTTTAAGGTTCCCTAAACACTAAACCCCAACAACAACAATTGGAACATAACAAGATAATGAATGCATACATAACCTTATGAAAATAACTTTTCACAACGCCCATCTTTGAATTCAACATTCTTTCCCATGAAATTAAACACCCACAACCAACAGAATGAAAATAAACTACATACCAAAAAAAAAACCAACCTTTTACACCATTTCATTTTCAAATGCTAAATGGTGTAAATTGTTGTCACATTTGGTGGTTATTTCTTATATATTTTACTAACCCTCTTGCCCCATAAATTTCAACTAGAATTGGAACCTTTCCAACAACAACCAACATTTAGGTTATGTCAGATCACTACAAGAAATCATGGTTTTTCAAAAGGTTCAACTTGATTATAATGTGCACATTGATCAAAAGGATGTTCACTTTTATTAAAGTCATGGGGCATGAAAGACACATGGTTTGTTTGGTTGGTTCTTTTGATTGAAATGACCATTTTAACCAAATGTTAAATCGTACATCCAAACAAGAAGGACAAATTTTTTAAATGTTCCATCAAAATGCCCATGGCCTAGTCAAATTAACCATATTAAATTATCATGTTTAATCAAATTGGCCATATTAATTTGGTTAGCTAACCTACAAGGCTACCTACCTACGTACTTATCTAAATATGCCCTATTTACCTACCTATCTATCTATGCACCTACTATTTATTTATTTATTTACCTAATAACCTATTTATTTACCTACCTACCTATTTATCTACCTACATACCTACCTATACTCTATATAAATAGGTATGTACATTTAAAAAGATAGGTAGGTAGTCATTTGTCTTTACCTATTTATCTAATTGGGTACCTATTTACTTACTTATGAAAAAAATTTGAAGTTCAAATGTTGTTATACATAATGACAAAAAATTCATCAAAGTTCAAAGAAACATGTTAAATATATTTAATATCATATTGTTTTATAAAGTGATGTGGTGATTTGATGGTCAAAACATTGTTGTGAATCCAAGGAGACCAAGGTTCAATCACCTTTACCAACATATACTATGTGTATATATATACCTTGTACATGTATAATACATAAATGGGTTGTTATGAATAAGTAGGTAAGAGGCCATGGTGGGTAGGAATGTACTTGCTATTTCTATATTAATTATATTTTTATATTTAAAAATTGAGTTATTTTTAAAAATTAAATTTGTTTGGTTCCCTTTTGTTTCCGATTTGAATAGTCAAAAAGACCATCTTATGGTCAGTAAAAAAATCACAAGTTGAATATAATGTGTTCAAATTGACTTGTCTAGTATGACTAAATGGTCAAAATCACCAAATGCCAAAATGATTGCCTTTTGGTTTAGTTTTTTAATCAAATAAACCATGATTTCTTAATTGGACATAAACATCAAAACTCATATTAGCAAATTACTATATAACATTGTTAAAGATTGGGTTTGTTGTCCACTAATTAGGGTTACATAGACAAGCAATTAGCTTGATGAGATCATCATAAAATTTGTTTGACCCCATTATGGAAAATTTGCAACCATGCTATGAAAATCTCATCTAGACTTTTTTTTGTGGGTCTTATTGACAAGATCATCATCAAATATGTTACACAACCTCAAGAAAAATTCACAACCATGTTACAAAAACTCCTCCACCTCTTTATGCAAGTCTTCAAACTAAGTCCCAAGAGTGAGCCATTTTCCAAAATGCATTTATTTCCCCTAATCTTTTGCAAAATGCCACACCATATTCTTTTGTTTTATTTTGGTTTTCCCTCTTTTCTCTCTTCATAACTTCATCTTCAAAAAAGATTTCGTCTTTGAAATATTTTGAATATGTTGGGTATGTTATAAAATGAGTGTGGCATTTGAAAAAGAAATACCGAAAGAAGGGTAGTTTGAAAATGACACTTACTCTTGGATTTAATTTGAAGCAATAATAGGTACAAAAAATAAGGTGAAGGAGGAGAAGTTTGTAACATGTTTGTGTGAATTTTTTCTTGAGAATGTTGCACAAATGATCATAACTTTTACTTACTTTTTTTGAATTGCTTGAACACAACAACCTTTGTTTATAGGTATTGTTGAAACTCCTTCATGGATGCCATCATCATGGCTTTTTCCCCATTTCCTTTTCCCTCTCCCCACCTCACAAAAACAATAGTTTTTTCATCAACACAAGAAACTCTAACTTTAGTCTTAGTCCATGCTTTCCTTTCCCTTCTCCCAACCTTGCAACCACAAATTTTTTTTCTTTGACACTAAAAACCCTAATTTTAGCCCTATGCATGGGAACCAAGGTAGAATTTGGGGAATTCAAATGTTGTCATGTGAGTAGGTAGGTACATAGGATAGGTCTTTTAATAAGTATGTATGTAGGTATGTAAATACTGATGTTGTACCCATAAATAAGGCGAAATTTGGGTATTTTATATTGCTATGAATATTGGTATTGAAAAACAGTTGGGTATGACCTAAAGAATTATACCCTTTATGGGAACCAAGGTAAAACTTGGGGAACCCTTGGGAAGATATGTTGTCTTGTAAGCAAGTAGGTACATAAGATGGTTCTAGTAGGTAAGTATGTGTGTAGGTATTTAGGTGTTAGTGTTATACAAGTAAATAGGATGTAACTTAGATACATTATATTGGTATTAAAAAAATACCAATAGGGTATGACCTTAGGCAATACCAATTTTTTATATTAGTACCAAGTTTGGTGTGGGACCTTAGGTAATACCAAAAATATATCCTATTTTATTGTGACCATCACCAATACCAAATGTACACCAACCATATGCCAAGCAAAAATCAAAATTGAACCTAATACTAGTACCAAAACTAATAATGAATGTTTAAAAACAAAGTACCCAATATTATACCCATACTTGTCAAGTATGGAAAAGAAAAGAAAACATGTTTGTACCATGACCAATGTTGGGCATGTATATGGTTTTAACCTTCCATGTTAATCTAAATGAAATTTTAGAACTTATTTACACTTTGTGTAAATGCAATGACCCAATTACACGATAGTGTAAATGCCTAACCTTGAACGTGTAAATGTAATTGATTTCTATTTACTGACTACATAAATCAATGCAAATTCATGTAAGTCCATGTGAATTTTTTGAAATAGAAAAATCCATTTAAAAAATGTCAACATAGGTGCTAGTGAACAAAATAGTCCCAAAGTTTCATTTTTATTAATGATGAGCCAATCAAAATGACTCATTGCCAAAATAATAATAACAATATACTTTGTAATGCACCAAATCAATTAAACTAATTAATCTAAATTACAATAGGTACCCAAACTCTTATAAAAACTTGCACCAAAAATGTTGATGAACAAAATTAATAATGAAAATTCAAGTTGATCAATGAGGTGGGGCAACATGCACCCAATACCATAATACCTTGATAACTTTGACACAAATTATATTACTTTTAGAAATGCTGAAATTTTCAACAATTTTTTTCTTTAAAAAAATTGTGAATTTAAAAATATATATTTTGAAATATTCTGAAAATATTCAATTTTCGAAATGGAATCTTTAAAAATAATTAATTATTCAACAAATATGTGTTGAAGTAGCCCTTGTTAACACAAGAGAAAAACCCCCATTTTTCAACCATGTTTTCAATACTTTTCAATTTTCATTTTAGTTGAACATAACATTTTCAATTACAAAATGTTTTTTTCAAAACTAATTTCTTCAACTATTTACTAGAAAATATTGACAATGTTTAATCAACCCTAACATGTAATTGAAAACAACAAACATGTGCCACTTTCTAGGCTAGCATTAATATATGCGAATGTTTTAATTGAAACTTGAAAGTGCTGCACCGTTTTAGTCAATGAAAGATTTTCAATTTATGGACGAATGTCATCCACCTTCATTAAAAGGCATGGACTAAACTAAACTAAGCTAGGTAGGTAGGTGTTGTGGCATTGACACATGTTGTTGGTGGGCTTCCATAAAAATGAAATAAGTATTGTGTGCCATGTATGGTAGGGAAATTTTTAAATTATATATATTGAAAAGATTGAATGGATTAATAATATCAAGTGACACTTGGCAAAATCTCAATTTTCTATTTTGATATTTAGTCATTGTTGACCTTGCACATGTGAAAATATCATTATTTTTATGACAAGATATATATATATTTAATAATGACACATGTATAACATATTCCAGATCGTGACAAATTATTTGTTGCCACATTGCGTTCAAGGATATGTTGATTGTGTTGTGCACAATTAGTTGAAATTTAGGTGATAAAAAAATAGATATCAAAATTTAATTATCGAAATATCATAATTTATAGTTGAAATTTAATCAACAAAATTTTGAATTATAGTCAAATTTATAAGATTATCCAAGCTAAAATGTGGAAAGAATACACCTACCTAAAATTAATTTTAAAAAATCAAATTACAATAGAAGCAATATATTATGGCTACACAATATCAATTAAGATTGCAAATCCTATAATGTCAATGTGATGAATGGTGTCCACACATGTCCACACATAGTTCAAAAACTTCACAATACACCATAAACAACCTTCAATTGCTTAATTTAAAAACTATGCAAGGAAGCATTATTCCCTGGCACATAAAAAATGGTCCCACTTACATTTCAAACATGCTAATGTTAATCAAATATTTGCTTGAACGCTTAAAACAATTTCCCATAAGGTGTTTGTCCTATGCCAATGCACTAACTTGATGTGGGCATGTTGTTTTGTTAGACCATGTTTCACGACTTGCTCTTGGTAACACACCTTGCATTTTTGAATTGAGGGAAAGGAAAGTTGCCATGAATGAAAAATAATAATAGGAGTCAATAATGCATCAAAAAAAATTGTGCATTAGTTACAAATGCATTGAAAATCAATAAAAATTTGGAAATTAGTAATCAAGAATAAATAAGCCAATGATTTTTTAAAACTTGGAAGATGGAACAAATTAGACCCAAATAAATGGTAGAAATGGAACACATCTAAGTTCACTTTATACATAATTGACACAAAGTCAAAAATCTAATCAAACCCCATCAAAACATAGTTAAAATCTAGTCAAATCCATAATTTCAAATTTAAACAAAATAGAACTTCTCATTTTGTGCATTTTATAAAACAATTTTGAAATGATCGAATTATATTGTAATGGTTGCAACACCACAATAATTACTTGGAAAAAAAAAAAGATAAAAGATAAAAAACATGGTGAAAAGATTGAAAAATAACCAAAAATCTTTGCCTACCTACTTGAATGTTATTAACATACATTGATGGTTGAAAAGCTTCATAAGTTTGTCTCCTCACTACCCAAGTTATTGGTCTTGAAATGACGAAGAAAAAATTAAACCAATAAAAGTTCGAAGAATAACCTAGTCAAGAAAAAAAAACTAAAGGCAAGATGGTGGAAAACATGGTAAATAAAGAAAAGGAGAAATAATGTCGTGGTAAAGGGACAAGACTAAAAAAGAAGATAAGAGTATTTGAACATTTGCAATTATGAATGTGTCAAGTGTGATGGTGGCTTCAAAGCGCCATAAGCTTGGCTCTTCATGTTATCCACATTTACTTGTTTTGACACCGTATGGCCCTAATGTGCCTAATAACTAAAGAGTTCAAAAGAGTGCAACGTTTGAAAACAAGAAAAAATAACTTGAATATAATGAAAAAAATAAAAGCACTTAGAAATAAGTTAATAATGAAAATTTGAACCCCCAAAGTGAAAGACTTGAAGTTCCCCACATATAAATGCAAGGTGCATTCACTTAAAGAAATTCACACATTGAAAATTTCACGGGTTGAAATTTAAACACAAGTCGAGCTTAAGAAAAAGTAGTTCAAAAAACAAAATCAAACCAAAACAAAGGGAAAGATCAAACTTTGAATGGGAATGTAATATAAGGTGAAGTCTCATTGCACGGTTATAGTTGGGATGTTGATTAAATTTCAATTATGCACGTTAACATAGTTCCAACTAGTTTTTAACTTCAACAAATGCAATTCAAAATTTGAAGTTCCTACCACCATTGTTATATGTCATATGATGCATTCATCCATATTATATGTCACATTACCCATGAACATTCATTCATCCATATTATATGCCAAATTATTCATGAACATTCATCCATCCATTGATCTCCCAAGCCACCTCCTAAATAACATACAAGGTTCACCAACATAGTTAAGCCCTTGTTAAGCTAGGTTAACTTGCCTTGCCTAGATAACTACCCTAGTTTACCTAACTAGTTACCCTACCTAGTTTAACCTAGGTAGGTAGGTAAGTATGTAATAAGGTGTAAATTATGTAGGTAAGTGGGTAGGTAGTATGTAAGTAATAGTAGGTAGAAAGGCTACCTATTATCTACCTTACTTGGACATTACCTACATTTGCAGTAGGTATGTAAGCTACTTACTAACCTATTATCTACTTTCCTATTTGCCCTTACTTACACCCTATTTACATATACTTTGCAAAGTAAGGGCATGTGAACATTTTTGTTGGACATTTTTTAGTCATTGTAATAGCATTCACAATGACCTCATACCAAGACGTGTATGTTGTCTTATTGCTAAACGCTATGTTGCACAATTTGTAATCCACTTAAGATGTCGAATAACAAACCATTATAATGAAAGCTACAAACTTTGACAAATAAGTAACAAATTTATAGTAAAGTTGGAAACTAGTCGCAACATAGTTGTAACAAAGTCCTAATATAATTGAAAAAAAGTTGCATTAAAATTGAAGTACAATGAAAAGCATATGCAATATTTCATCCATCAAATTTCATTTTTCATCCATTCATAAGCAAGGTCCACTAGATTAGTCAAATGGTCAACATGTTGTGACATGGTCTGTCATTAGAAAATGGACTACTTGATTATATTTCAATTGGATTATTTTTTGTGTCGTAAAATATTTCAAAGGTTAGACCTCCTCCATGCTCAACATCATCAACCTACTAAATAAGTCAACAATTTGACTTATTTGAGGTGCCAAGCTATCCACATGGAAATTATAAAAATAAAAATAATTATGTAATTGAAATGAAATCAAAGATGACATGTAGTTGAAAATTGGTTGATAAAAAAAAAACCATTTTTTTCCTAGTGTAGTAGAATATATATGCACCCAAAATATTCCCCAATAGCACCATGGTTTAACCCATATCCTTTGCCCAAAAGTGTGGGCTTGTATTGTATATATTTGAGATAAAAAATAACATTTCCACATTGTTTTATTGATAATAAAAGCTTTTATTTGAAAAAATTATAAATACTAGGATTGTTTTGAGGGGCTTATCAAAGTGACATGTTACAAAAACAAAATGTTAAAGCTTTGGGATGCAACCACAACTAATTAATGTGAATTTCAAAACAATGTAATTGTTAAGGGTATTTGATATACACACTTACCTTGCCAAAAATATTTACACAAGGCCACGTAAATGTAATTAATTATTTTTGATATTTTCCCATGTAAATGTGAAAAATATTTTTGTACATGACGAACAAGGTAAATGTAAATGTCAAAAAAATTGAAATGAACGTAAATCATTTACACTTACCCAATTTTTACACATCAAGTATATGTGTGTAAACTTACCTAACATGTAATAGGACCAATCTAGTATGTTCAAAGCTCAATACCAGTCCAACACTTGTAGGTACCTCGGTGATTTCAAGTAGATGCATCTTGATAGCATGAAGGGCTAGCATGTAGTGGGTTGTGAACTTGTGAGCATGGAGGTGGTAAAAATGGAGGCTGAGCTAACCACGGTGATTAGCTAAGGTTTAAGATTTAGGGTTTAAAGTTTTAATGAAAACCGGATGAAAAAAAGCATTGGTTGCTATCCAACTGCTATCCATTGGCCTTGGTGCAACATTTGCTGTTGGTTCAATCCCACTTAAATGCCATTGAAAGTTTTGTTAACTGGGTCTGATATACTATACACAGAAAAGGGTTATAATATTAATGTAAAAAAATATACACAAAATATTCAGGGTTTGTGGAATAGCCCTGTCCTTGGCAATGGTTTTCTCTCAATTTGTGATGTAGCCAAGGTGGCAACCACCCATAAACTGATTTAGCCAAATTTGGCTACCCATTAACAAAATATGAAAGGAAACTTGAACCAAGTGTAGAAATCTGGTGACTTTTTTTACATTCTTTGAATTCTTTTCTAATTCTGACAATATCTTTTTTTCAAAAAACCATTGAATTTGCAAACCAATTTGAACATCTACTAAGTAAAAAAAACCAAAAAGCTCCCAAATGGGTTGGTCCCCAAACCCACCCTAATCAGCTTTTAAGGTTATCTAGATTGTTTCACTATAACACTATGCAGCAAGCATGCAAAACACAGCTGAATTGTTAACTCAGCAATAGAGAAAATCCCGTGCATGTTTCATAAACCAGACAAATTCAAAAGCCCCCCAAATCTGTGCATGTTTTCCAAAGAGCTCCATGAAAATCTTCAAGACTCAAGCCTTAGGGTTTAAGGTTTAGGGTTACATGGGAGGAGAGATTGCAAACGAAGGCCCTTATTGGAAGGCTATGTGTCATGCACATCCCACATTGTTCACATGCACTTTGTGATACACAATTGCACCATATACACGAATTTGTGATCCCAAGTGAATACATGAGAAGGAGAGTAATTTTAGGAGTCCCAGGAACATTATCATTTCAATTCTGAGGAGCCCATGGAGAGCTGCAGACTATATATCATCAATAAGGAGATATGAATATATACAACATTCAATCAAACATTGCACATTAAGTAAGAACCAGGAACAATAGATTTACTTAGTTTGGATAAGTACAGACATTGATCGTTGAATCAGGCAAACAAACTAGAAAAATTCTACAAGGATAAACACACACTGCTTTATGCTGGTTTTCCACGTTGGGGTTCATGAGAACAGTTCTCGGGTGCAAGTAATAAGCTAAAGGGTAAGAGCAAGCAAGCAAGCAAGCAATCTACAATTCTCTTCACACAAGGAACGGAGCTTGAGACTTTAGAGGAGCAAGAGATACGATGGTTTTTAGGGGACTTTCACATATGAATTGACAAGGGAGACCAAGTTTTGCTTTGGCAATTGAGGAAGGGGAAAAAATAGAAGGCAGTTTATTACTTAACTCTTTTGGTGCTTCAATTGTTACTGACAAGTTTCTTGACGATAACAGCAGTGTATCGACCCTGATGCTCAGCAAGAGCAAGTTCTGTGTCAGTGGGAGTTTTGGTGCCATCACCAACAAATGTTCCAGCTCCATATGGTGATCCACCGCGAGGCTGTTCCAATGAGAACAAATCTGCACCAAATGTATAGCCAATAGGCACAAAAAGCATTCCATGGTGTGTGAGCTGCGTGATTGCTGTCCACCTGCCCATTTGAGACAAATCCATGTGACATGAGTGAAGAAGCAACATTGCAAAGATTTCCAAAATTTTTGAAGGAAAAATAAAATAAAATAAGATAATTAATAATTAATAAAATCAGTAACAACAACCAAGCATTCTTCAACAAATTTCAACTTGAAATGAAATAAGAAGGGGAAGTTTCTTGGGTGTTTCTTCTTACGCAGTCGTCTCCTGACCGCCACCTTGACTGCCTGTGCTGGTAAAAATTCCTGCTGGCTTGCCAGCAAGCGCCCCAGTTTGCCAAAGGGCACCAGTGCTATCGAAGAAGGCTTTCATTTGAGCATTCATGGAGCCGTATCGAGTAGGAAAACCGAATATAATTCCATCTGCATCTGCCAATTCTGCTGGTGATATGATGGGAATGGATTTATCTTTGGCTGGTGCACTCATTTTCTCAAGCACTTCAGGCGATAGGGTTTCTGGGACTTGGTAAAGCACGGCCTCCACTCCTTCCACCGAATCTGCTCCCTCTTTTACTTTCTTGGCCAATGAGAGCACATGGCCATACGTGGAGTAGTACCTGTAAGATGCCCAAAAATCAAAAGAGAAAGCCATATGTTCAGGTTGGGGACAACCCTAGTTGACATATCACCACTGATGTGCAGTGTACCTACTGATTGATGCAACAAATGGATTCACTTTTGTGCTAAGATTTGATGGCTGAAGTTATGTCTACAGAGTACGAAATTAGAAAATAAGAACCCAAGAATCAAACTGTTCCAAAAACTTTTTTGGAACTATGGGTGGAGGAGGAGGAGGAGGAGGAGGAGGAGGAAGAGGTTAGGTTATAGAAGAAGCTCTAGAAAATCCTAGAATCTCACACTGAGTCAAGTCAGTCAGGAGCAAACTGAAAGCAGATCTGGGTGGAGAAACTAGAACTGAAATTCAAGCTCAAATCCTCTGCAAGAATTTAACAACTCATCAGGAAGAGAAAACTCACACAATGAAGAGTTTGACTTTGTGGGTTGTTGGGTTCAAGGATGCTGCCACTTCTTCAGTGGGTGGAGCTGTAGTTGAAGAAGCTACTGGTTTTTCTTCTTCAAGCTGCAAGTCTGAGTTGTTGGTTTTGGCCTCCTCCTCCTGCTGCTCCTCCTGAGTGTTGGGAGTTGTTGCAGTAGCTGGTGCTGCTGCTGTGGTGGTGGAGGGACCCCCCCCTGCATTCTCAGTTGGGGCTTTCTTCTTGGATAGAAGACCCTTGCTTCCGATACATCCTGCTCCCTTCCCCATCTCCTCTCACCTCACCAATTCTTTACTACCATAAAACCCACTCAAAGAAATATCTCTCTCTCTTTCTGAGACACAATCTGAAGCTGCTGGATCTCACCTAAATGTAAAGCTCAATCTTTCTCTCAAAACAACTATGGATGTTTTTTCAGGGAAGATATCTCAAAGCTCAAAGCTTGGGAAATGAGATTGAAGGTCAACTCTCTCTCTCTCTCTCTCTCTCTTTACCCAGTTTTTGTGGGTGATGATGATGCAAGAATGAGATCTTTCTTGAGTGCTTGGGTCAGTCTCTCCTTGAATCTAGCAAGCCTTTTGGAGTTTACCCAAAAAGGTGATTAGTAGGGATGTCCGGAGCTTGTAAAACACACAAACAAGCTTTGTTTGTGACCCTAAAAACTAAATCTTTGAGACAAACATTCTCCTGCCAAGTGCTCAAAGAATTTGCAAAAACTACTACTCCCACATACCTACTTGAGCTTATGACTTCTATGGAATTCTCACCACACTCTACCTACCTCTTCTCCCCACCCTCTACTCTCACACACACACTTTCTCTCTCTCTCTCTCTCTCTCTCTCTTCTTTCCAGATCAACATCTTTGGACATGTCCTTAACTTACTTACCACCAAAATTCACTTTGTTATTATTCATTCATAAAACTTTGGGTTTGTGTTTTTTTGGGGGGTCATTTTTTCTTTCACAAAACAAACTTTCTAGAAGTCAAATTCCCACCCCACCACTAACACCAGGTGAGTTGAGTAATAACCTCACTAGGAAACATCACCAGAAAATTCCATTCCTTTTATCCTATTGATTGTGAATTTGTTTTCTTTTTTTTAATAAAAAACTCTCAAGGAAAAAATTCAGGTTTGGTGTTAAGTTAGAATAGGGTAACTAGGCACACCCAAGGCGGGCCTGATTCCAATAATGCCCAACTTAGGGTATTACATGGCCTAAAAATCAACAATTTGTGTGTGTGTGTGTGTGTGTTTTGCCTTGTAATTTTTGTTATTGGGTTTCATTTTATTGTTGGATTTTGGATTTTTCCCACCATAATATCATACATTTTGTTATCATCTTTCATATTGCACCAAAGTGCTCCCAAAGTGATCCCAAATTTAGAACATTCCCCCCCCTAAAGGTTTAGGGTTTTATTAACCGAGTTAGTTTTTTCTTCCTCATGGTTGTGCACAACTTGATGAATTTCTTTAATAATAAAATACTGCAAGTGTTAAATTCTATTGGCCTATTTTTTTTTTTAATAGAAAATTTATAGCTCAGCCCACTACATTATTAACCAAGCTTCTTCTTCCTTGAGATTGTTGTGCACAGCTGGATCAATTCCTTTAATTGAATATCATAAACCCTAAACCCTAAATACAAGCTTCTTTTTTTTTGGGGGAGGGGGGTGCATGTAGCATGCTTTTATTTTGGGGACGGAAGCATACTTAGGCTACTATGTTGAGGATTGCCCCATGTTACAAAAATATTGGTGATAGGCCAATCAAATAGCTCCTTCTGAGACCCCCAAAAAAAAATGTGGGGCCACCCCCTTAATGGAAGATTTGATTGGAGGCATCTTGATTATTCCACATCCCCACAACATCCCACACCCAAAGCTTCTTTTTCAATCAATTAATTATTTATTTTTGGCAATGGGCTTTTTTGCCATTTTTCTAATTGACCCACCACCTAAAAAATAATTTCTCACTTTTGAATATTCCCAAAATAAAATATTGATTGTCCTTCTTTTTGACCTCACCATATAGTTTACAGAGCACCACGACTTTGGGCAAAGGATAAAAGACAAAAGTGTGATACCATTGAGTACAACTTGAAAAACACATTGGGAACATCATAAGAACCAATGAGAACACAATGAGAACTTGTGGGCAACACATTGGGAACATCATAAGAACCAATGAGAACACAATGAGAACTTATGGGCAACACATTAGGAACATCATAAGAACCAATGAGAACACAATGAGAACTTATGGGCAACACATTGGGAACATCATAAGAACCAATGAGAACACAATGAGAACTTACGGGCAACACATTGGGAAACCATATGCATCGAGAACACCAAGCTCCCAAAATTTCACAAACACAGACTTGGGCTCCTCGAGGAAAAAAAATTTGGGTCCCTTGGTTGCATGCTGCCTCACCTCATTGGCTGGGTAGAATAGAAATTCCTACTCATGACTCACCATTTGGGAGAGTAGGTTCTTTTTGCTACATTTTGGTTATTGAGCAAAGCAACACCATATCTTTTGCCACATTCAAAACAAGCCATGGTTAGATGAAATAAGTGCAAGAATCATGCATGGCTTGAACACAAATTTGATACTACTAGGGTATGAATTTTTGCCATTATTTTTGACAATCCGATTCTCCTTTAGTGCAATTTACTTCACAAGAGTTTAAATTCCTATTGATACACAATCCAACATTTCATTAACATGATTCCTTGTGAGAGAAATTGATAGAGAATACAAACAATTTGAGAGTGAACTAGTTCGAGAAGCCAGTTAAGGGATTTGTGGTTTCTATATTGGAGTGATCTAACAAGTAACTCACTCTTTGAACATTGTCTTTGTTCACCTTGCACCTTATAGACATCGCACCAACAAAACATTGCCAATGTCTCTCAACACTACTAGAACACTAGAGGATGATGAAGAAGTTTTGCAATGGTTCTTGAACCTTTAGAGGTTATTACGTGGTGATCGAACTCTAAAAAGAGGGGTGCAATGAGGTGTGATGGCTATTGGATTAAACTTTGGGGGATTTATTGATATGTAGGGAGCCAATGCATGATTTGATAATACCATACTACGGTGGTAGCTTCAACATTAATTATATTATTTTGAAAAATGTTAAAAATTTTGAAAAAAAATCTTCATAAGAAAAAAAAAAGTGAAAGAAAATAAAGAAGTTTTTGAATTTTTTTTGAATATTCTAATTTTCATCCTGGAAATTTCAAAATTAATTAGCATTTGACAAACATATGTTTCATGTCTATCTAGTACATGGCTAAAGAATAGTCGGTGTAGCAAAATCACACAAGTTGGCCGACTTTTTCCCATGCTTGCCCAAGGACGTGAGGGATAAACCTGGGAAGGGGGTGCAGGGTCTAGGGTTTTGAGATTGCAAGCAAACCCTGTTCACCTGAAGGGGGCCCGATGATGTATTTTCTGGATACATGTGTGGTTGGCATGCACAGCTCAAGCTTTATAGAGCCCGTTGGCTTTTTGGGTGCATCATGAAATTGGTTCTAGAAAAATGATTTGGAGAAAAAGGATAGATGAAAAAAAAACCCGGAAGTAACTCTCTATTCAAAGGAAAATGGAAAGTGTCACAAAGGATACAATAACAAAAATCACAAGAGAAAACCCACTAAAGACATTTAGTTCATTATGTCAAATACATGAGCTAATTCACCAATGCAATTTATATATTTGTCAAATTAAATTAAATTGAAATGTGTTGTTCCAAATAGTGCATAATATCCCTAGCAATACAAGAGAAACCACTCTCCATTGCACAAAAAAAATTGGAGAGAGAGTGGGGGGGGGGGGGGCTTAACCACGGTTTTTCCCTTTGGGGTGGCTGTGTTTCTAACCTCTT
>Ga0116229_10000636_pt1 | contig 48900 bp, 43 predicted proteins | sample S1TSphgellanicum_3_FD_87313 | JGI IMG/M metagenome (GOLD analysis project Ga0116229, IMG submission 87313) | Host-associated microbial communities from peat moss isolated from Minnesota, USA - S1T2_Fc - Sphagnum magellanicum MG | ecosystem: Host-associated > Plants > Peat moss > Unclassified... | reverse complement strand
GGTCTCGGCCCACCAGATGCGCCTTCAGAACGCGCTTGTCAGCCGTGCGCACGGTGATGGTGTCGGCGTGCTCGACCACGTGATTGTTGGTGACAATGTAGCCGTCAGGCGAAATGAAAAACCCCGAGCCTGAGGCAGCGATCTTCGGAAGCTCGCGTCCATCGGGCTGCTCGCCCTGACCGAAGCGCTTGAACTGGAAATGCTGCCCCTGCCCCCCTTCGAACCCCGGCGGGAGTTGGAATGGGAACGGCAGGCCCTGACCTAAACCGCCCTGCTCGTCCTGTTCGCCTTGCATCATCGCCACTTCACTCGGGCTGGCGCGGCCCGTAATGTCGATCGACACGACAGCGGGCGAAACCTTCTGGAAAATGTCGGCGAAAGATTGAGGCGCGCCAACGGGCGTCGAAGCGGGGATATTGACGGGACCTGCGGCCCGGGCGCTTGTATAGGCCACAGCCCCGCCCGCCACCACCAATCCCATGGCCGCGCCCGCCATGAGCCTGCTATTGTTCAGTTTGATCACCGGATGACCTCATCGCTACAGCCCACCCTTCCAGCGACCGGTTTAGCAGATGATCGAGCAAATATTTCGTCGAAGAAAAGGCTTAAGTTTGGCGCGAGGCGCCCGGTCGTGCGAGCTTGAACATATCAGGACGTTGTCGAACCCTCGCCAACAGCAGCCCGCGACGACTTGACCGCCGCATCTGCATGGTCCACCCGCCCTCCATGCGTCCATCCGTTCATGGTCTCGATCTCGACCCTGAGACCCGCTGCGCCCACTGGCGCAGCCCTCTCGATATCATCGCCATCAAAATGCGATGTTGCGCGCGATACTACGCCTGCCGCGCCTGTCACGACGCCCTGGAGCATCATTCGGTCAAACTCTGGCCAAAGCCTGAATGGAGCCAGAAGGCGATCTTGTGCGGCGACTGCGGGCACGAACTCAGTGTGCACGCCTACCTTGCCTCAGCCAGCCAATGCCCAGCGTGCGGCGCGCGCTTCAATCCGGCCTGTCGCAGTCACCACCACCTTTACTTCGAACCGGAATAATCATCCGAGAGGCGTTGGCCAGCCGTCTGGCGGGCCCCCGGGGCGCTCAGCGCCTAACCGGCCTCAAGGGCCCAATCCGGCGTTAGACGCCCGTTCTCCCGCGCGTTTCGAAATCAGGCCGCTGAGGCCCGTGAAGGGCGCCTATCGCATCGCCCTCATAGCGGCCGAGACGCGGGCCTGCTGAAGGCGCGCCCTTTCGGTGATGAGCAGCGTCGAGCGGCCCCGCTTTATCAACCCCTCGTCAGTGGCGTTCACGCGGGCGGGCCCTTCCATTAACGTGCGCGGCGGCGAAGGAAGGAGCGGACATGCGGGCGCTGGTCGTCGGCGGGACCGGGTTCATCGGCGCATGGATCACCGCCCAGCTTCTGGAGCGGGGCGACCAGGTCGTTGTCCTGCACCGCGGCCGGCGCGCGGCGACTGACCTGCCGGGCGGGGCGATCTCCGTGGTCAGCGCCGCGCCACTGAGTAGGTTGGAGCCCTACCACGCCGCCCTGCGTCACGGCGAGCCCGATGCGGTGATCCATGTCCTGGCTTTGGTCGAGGCGGACGGCCTCGCCACAAGGACGGGACTCTCGGGACGCGCCGGTCGTTTGGTGTTGCTCTCGAGCGGCGACGTCTATCGCGCCTATGGGCGTTTTACCGGCCAGGAACCCGGACCGATTGAACCCACACCCCTCGACCCTGGGGCATCGCCTTTGCGAGAGCGCCGCTACCCGTACCGGACCCCGAGCACAGAACCGGGCTCGATGGAGTATGATTATGACAAAATACTCGTCGAACGGGCCCTCACGAGCATCGCCGCCCTGCCGTCCGTCATCCTGCGCCTTCCCAAGGTTTTCGGGGTCGGCGGCAATGCGGATTTTTCCAGTGTCTACGGGTTTGCCGGCCATCCCCAGTGGAGGTGGACCCATGGCTATGTGGAAAACGTCGCCGCAGCAGCGGTGCTCGCGGCCACACACCCGGCTGCGCCGGGACGCATATACAATGTCGGCGAAGCGTATACGCCCACCGTCGCGGAGCGCCTTGCCCATCTGCCCCGCGGCCAGGGACAAAGCGAGCCTGCTGGTATGTATAACTTCGACCAGGACATCGCCTATGACACCAGCCCGATCCGCCGGGAGCTCGGCTACAGCGAGCCGGTTTCATACGACGAGGCAATCTGTCGGACGCTTGCGTAGGGACCCCTGGGCGCGCCGCGCTCGCCTTGGCGGCGGGTTTAGGGTTTGACCCCATAGTCGGCGTAGGTGTCGGCGATCTTGGGTTCTTTCGCCGCCGCAGCCGCCTTGTCTTTATCCGCCGATTGCGCATCGCCCAATCGACGTTCAGCAAGGCTGCGGCCGTAGAGCGAGTCCGCACTGTCCGGCCGCTTCGCCAGAGCTGCGTCATAGCTGGCCTTGGCGTCCAGATTTCGCCCCAAGCGCAAGAGAACAAAGGCGCGACTGTCGAGCGCGTTTGGAGACGCAACGAGCGCCAGAGAGGCGTCGCAATCCGCGAGCGCCTTGTTCAGGTCGAGATTGCCGATCGCCTGGTTCCAACACAGGGTGTTGAGCAGGCCCGCATTCCCCTTGGCGGCGGCGCGGACGGCGCCAAAATCGGAGCGCGCAGCCTCCAGTTGCCCGAGCTTCAGACGCGCCTCAGCCCGATACGCCAGCGTGACTGGATCATCCGGTTTTAAAGCCAAAGCCTTGTCCGCCCACGCCGTCGCGCCAGGGTAGTCCTTAGCGCGCAATCGATAGGCGGTCACGGTCCTTAAGGCCTGCAGGTTCTTAGGGTCCAGGGCGTACGCAGCCTTCGCGTCCGCCTCCCGACCTTCCCGATCATCCTCCTCCCGAACGCCGATACGCATCAGGTAGCCTACGGGCGTAGGCTGGGCCGCCAACGCCGCATCGATTTCGGCGCGGGCTGTCTTGCGATCGCCAAGCTCAAGCAGAACCGACAGCCTTCTCGCCTCAAGGGCCGGCTGGTCTCTCGCCGCCGCCTTCACAGCGTCGACCTCGGAACGGGCCTGGTCCAGCTGCTTCATCTGAATGTAGACTTCGGCCTTGGCGAGGTGCGCCGAAACCAAGGTCGGCTGGATCGCCAGGGCGGCGTCAACATCCCTCAGGGCACGCACATAGTCCTTGGTCATCATATAGGCCAGCGCCCGGTGCAGATAACCGAACGCATCGGGCGCTAGGTCGACCGACCGCGTGAAATTCGCCAAGGCTTCCGGCCAGTCCGCGGCGCGCTCGGCGGCCAAGCCCCGGGCGCGATAGATCAGAGGTTCGCGGGGGTTGAGGGCCTCAGCTTGGTCGGCGTCCTCTAAGGCGAGCTTGGTCTGGCCTAGCCAAACATGCGCCAGGGCGCGGTCAGCGAGGGCGACTGCGGACTTCGGCTCAAGTTTGAGCGCCCGGCCAAAATCCTCCATCGCCTCGCGATAGCGGCCGGAATCCAGCAGACGATTGCCCCGCGCGATGAAGCCCGTGGCGTCCGTCGGCGTCTTTGCCCCAAGAGACGTGGGATCCAAAGACGTCGCCGCCGAACCCTGAGGCGCCATGAGCTTGAGGGTCGTCTTGCCCATGGCCGTCACAAGCGGCGCGTCGACCTTGGCCTGGATGAAGCCAATCTCCGGGACCAGAGAGCGGACGCTGGTCCTCAGATGGAAGACGCCGTTCTCGATAACCGCCTTACGATAGAAGACCTCGCCGGCCAGTTCCCGATCCACCTGGTCGCCCCAGATGGTGAAGTTACGCCCGTGGTCGGGCAGGATAAGGGTGTCGTCCTGCTCGACATAGGTCGGAAAGGCGACTGAGAATGGCGCATCGGGATGGACGGCGTCCGGATCGCGCGTGATGTCGAACTTCCAGCCCAGCGATGCGCCGTCAGGTTCATATCCGCCGCTCCAGTCGAGCTTGGCCTCTCCATCCATGACCAAAGTTTCCTCGGCAGTCACGGGGTTATAGGCCGCCTTGGTCGAGCTGACCTCGATGTACTCATAGTTCTGACGCCAATAGTCGCGCAGAGCGCGATCGAGCGCCTCTGGGGTCAAATTCGCGATGGCGACGCGCATGACCGTCGCGCCGTCGCCTCGCAAGGTCACTTCCACATGGGCCGGTGAAGGCTGATCTATGCCCTTGGAAGCATCAATCCGAACGAGGTTGGAAACGCGCGGCCTTTGAAGAGGCTGGGGGCGCAGGCGAACCAGGGCGGCGGCGGATGTACGCACCGGAAGCACGAAACCGAAATTCGGCGTCTCAAGGGCGGCGAGGCTGAGATCGCCGCTGCGCGTGCCATCGAGCCAGTAATCGTGCTCGCCGATGGTGGCATGGACAAAGACGTGGTTGAACACCCCAAGACTCGGCAACCGCGTGTCGAGATCACTGCCGAGGTTGGTCGAAACCAAGGCGGGTTCCGCTTTGATTCCAAGCGCGCTCAAAAGCGCGATCAGCAGGGCCGTCTTTGCCTTGCAGTCGCCGTATCGGCGCACCCAGGTGTCGTCCGCGGATGCAGGCTTATATCCGCCTTCACCTAGAACCTGCGCCAGATAGCGGATCTTATCTTGCACAAGCGAGAGGGCCGCCGCCGCCCTCAGCTCAGGGTCGGCGGTCCTGGCGGCAATAGCGGCCGCTTCGGCCTTCAGCGGTGAATCCGGCTTCAATTGAACCGCGGCGGCGAAGAGCGGCGCCATCGCCGCCGAGACGTCCGACCAGCCTCCATAACTGGTCACACTGAGTTCACGACCGCGTTGGAACCGCGGTGGCGCCCCTTGCGGCATGATCAAGGGCTTGACCCCTTCCAGAACCAGCTCCGCCTCGGTCATTCCGTCGCGGCGAATGACCTGAGGCGCGGGCATGCCCCCTGAGACACCCCAACGCACTGGCTGCGATGTAGGCCAGCTTATCCGGATCCGGCTATAGGCGATCGGCAGGACGTCTGGGATCGCCGACACCTGATCGACCCGGTTCTTAAACAGCAGGTCTTTGCGATGGACTGTATAGGCCAGGTCGATGATGTCGCCGACCTGAAGCCCGTCGATGTTCACGATAGCGGTCAGTATCCCGTCGAGCTGGCCTTCGCTGTCGAGCTTCTCCTCCCTTCGCGCAATGGTGAACACGCCGTCCTTGGGCAGGACATCGATGAATTGATCGCCGCGTAGGATCCTGATCCTATGAACCGTCAGCCGGTCGGTTTCAGGCGACCATGCCAGGCTGAATGTGTTCAGCGCCTGAAGGCCTTGGGGGCTCTGCACCTTGACCTCGAGCGCCTGATAGACATCAAGGCCCTGGCTTGCGAAGCGAATCTGGTTGTCCTGCACCAGGCTGGCGAGAGCGGCGCCGGCCGAAGCCTTCAACGGTTCGGGAGTTTTGGGCGGGGGTTTGACCCACGCCTCAGGCGGTCCAATCTCAGGTTTGTCGGCGCAGCGAGCCCCGCTGCAGGCCAGAGCCCCGATCATGAAGCTCGAGGCGAAGACGGCGACTGCAACCCTAAGCGACGAAACCATGCCCATCCCCCGACCGGTCGAGACTAGGCTGGCGATGCCCGCCCTTACAAGCCTGGGCGCGTGTTGCGTCTTCGGCTGCTTAGGGCGGACTGATCTTGCGAACACTGTAGTCCGACGGCCTCCAGGCCCTTGAGAGGTCCAAACCCACGGAACCTCAGACCGCGTTTCACATTGTCTGCGTGTCCGAACCGAACTTGGGCTTGCGCCCAGACACGGTCCACGGGCGTGGGGGCTGAAGGCTTTCAGAACTCCAAGATAAGGATGACTCCAATGAACAAACCTCTCAACGGCCCGCATAAGGCCTCGCTCCCCAGGCCGCTTTTAGCGACCCTCGCCGCCCTCGGAGCCCTCATATCCACCCCCGCCTTCGCTGACGACCATAGCGGCGTCAAAATCGGGACCCTGTCCTGTCATGAAAGCAGCGGCTGGGGCTTCATCTTCGGCTCATCCCGTGCCGTGCGTTGCGTTTATTCCGGCGGCAATGGCCATGTGGAGCACTATACGGGGGACATCTCAAAATTCGGCCTCGACGTCGGCTATCAGAAGTCGGGTGTGCTGCTTTGGTCTGTGATCGCCCCAGGCCCTGACGTCGGACGGGGCGATCTTTCGGGCCACTACGGCGGCCTGACCGCGGGCGCCTCCGTTGTGATCGGGGCCTCTGCAAACGCGCTCGTCGGCGGATCGCACAAGAACATCGCCTTGCAGCCCTTGAGCATCGAAGGCACCACCGGCCTGAACGTCGCAGCCGGAATCGGCGGGATCACCTTGCATTACGAGCCCGGCGCCTAAACAGCGTCCGCGCCGATCTCCCCCATTGAAAGACAGGTCTTGAGATGGGGGAGAAGGGGCGCTTAACGCCGGTTCAGACGACATGGACACCTCGTTGCCCCCGCGCCAAGCCAGCGCCTGGACGCCTTAAGACGGCGCCGGCCGCATCGGCGTCTGAAGCGTCATTCCGCCGCCTCTGGGGTGGTGTAGGTCCACTCTGTTCTCCGTTTTAGAACAAACGAGAAATAAGCCAGGCTGAGGCAGACCGCGCCGAGGGTTGCGGCCAGGCCTTTGGCGCCGTCGGCGTCGTGCAAATCGAACCACACCACCGCAGCCAACGCCAAAAGTGCGGCGACCGGCGCCAAAGGATAAAACGGCATACGATAGCCGCTGTGGCGAGTAGCGCCCGTTCGACGCCCCGCCATGGTGGCAAGGCAGAGTCCGGTGTAAAGAGCGACATTGCCGTTGCCGAGGATCAGCACCAGGACCTTCTGACTGATGAAACAGCCCATGAGGCCCGCGGCGCCCATCACCAATGTCGCGGTCCACGGCGAGCCGAACCGGGGATGGATCTGCGCCAAGAAGCGGCTCACGCGGTCGGGCCACATTCGGTCTCTACCTGTGGCGTAGAGTTGCCGCCCCGCGACCAAGGCCACCGCGATCATGGCGTTAAAAATGGCCAAAGCCACGCCAATGCTCATCATCGCCGCCAGCCACGGAGGGCATCGCGCCGCGATGAAGGCCAAGATAGGCGCGTCGCTCGCGAGCAAGAGCTTCAGATCCGGTGCGCCCATTAAGACCCCGAGCATCGGTAGAAGCTCGGTCAACATCGCGACACCCAGCGCCAGGAACACGACACCCGCGATGCGCTTCGGCGCTTCATGCATCTCTTCTCCGAGAAAGAGCACGGCGCCATAGCCATTGAAAGCGTAGACGCCGCCCGCCATCGCGACCCCGACGGTGATGACCGATGGCGCTTGAAGCACGCCGTGGGCGCTGAGGACCAAGGGGTGCAGGGCCGCCGCTGTGAAGGATCGCGCGGGATGAATCAGCCCCATGAACGAGAGCAGCGACAGGGCGCTGACCTCAGCGGCCAGAAAACAACCGGTAATCCAGGCATTAATGCGGATATTCAGCACGCCGATCAGGGTCACCGCCAACACCAAAACCGCAGCGACCGGCACGATCGGGAGATTCGGCGCAAAGGGATGCAGGTAGGTGGCGACGCCGAGGCCAGATATTGATTGCGCCAGGCTGAAGCCAACGAGGTTTAGGCCAAGGGCGACCAGGCCCCAGCGCCGACCGAGGGCCCGACCGAAGATGGTGTACTCCCCGCCCGCGCCTGGAAACGCCGAAGACAGCTCGCTGTAGACCGCCGCCATGGCGATCCCGAGCAAGGCGGCGGCGAAGAAACAGATCAAAGCGCTCGTGCCCGCCTGATGAATGATGTCTGACCCAACCAGGAAGACGCCGATGCTGGGCGACAAACACGAGAGAGTGATCAAAAGAGCGCCGAACCCATGCATGCTCCGCGTCAATCCAACCTCGGCTCGGCTCGCCGACGGCGGCTCGCCCACCACGTCTTCCAGCGACATTCAAATCTCCTTCAGCCCATGAGGGGGCGAGGATTTGATCGCGCGATGCAAGCAACAAACTCTCACCTGGGGATCATGATCCGATCTCGGCCTGTCTCTGAGCGATTGAAGCTGAAACTGCCGTCAGGGCCGGCGAATGGCGAGGCCGGGATTGATCACGGCCGGCGTTTTCAGGCGCATGGCCGGCGCGCCCGTGACGCCAGGCGCGGTAGGGAGGGTGACGAGGCTGGCGGCGCGGCCAAACAGGGTAAACCACGACCCGGCCATAGGTAACCAAACTTGTTACCGCGACCTTCACCGGACCGGCGCACAACCCTCGCCATGGATGCGATAAGCTCAGCCTTTTTTGGGATGATGTCCGCGAGCCGCCAGCTCGACACCACAGCCGCGTCGCTCGCCAAGGGAACCCCCGCCGATCCGACCACCGCCATAAATGAGGTCGAGGCCGAAACCGCCTTCAAGGCCGACGTCGTGGTGGCCAAGACGGCCGACCAAATGACTGGCGCGCTCCTCAACATAAAGGTCTGAAGCAAGGGCTCACCGCCCCTGTGGCGCGCCCTCGGCGACAGGAACGAGGTTCGGCGGCTTATACGGGGTCGAGGGGGCGGCCGCGTCGCGCTCAGCGGCCGCCTGGGCCGGCGAAACCCCGGCTAACCAGCGACCGACCAGAGGCCAGAACGGCGGCCCTGCCAAGCTTAGGGCGCCGATGCCGATCGCGATCATCGCAAGGATCATCGTGGCGCGCCTCGAGCGCCTCAGAGCCTCGATCTCATCAGCTTCAAGCGCCGCACGACACTCAGGGCAGAGATTGAGCTCCGTCAACGCAATCTCGTAGCGCGGCGAGTGGCGTATGGTTTCAACCGTTCGCCCGGCCCGATGTGAAGGCCCTGTCCCGCCTCTGCGCGGCGCGCGGACGTGCTCGTAGCTTCGCCAGGGTGAAAGGATCTGCACCTTCCGGCCACACCCATCGCAAACACCGCTTTGCACCGCTGGGTTCGCCTCCGCATGTCCAGTTGGCTGCACGGCTAGCAGGCAAGGGCGGCGACGTCCACGCACCCACCTGTTAAGGGGGGTTGTCCTAGGCGGCGCTCCGGGACAACGGGGATCGGCGGACCGAGCTGAACGAGGCGACCGATGACCTTCAAACGATTGACCGTGCACACGGGCCTGCTTCTCGCCGCCATCGCCGGTGCGGCGACGGCCCACGCCGAAACCTACACGCTTTTGGCAACGCCGAAGACCGTGGCTTGGGGCAATTACGACGCCGCGGCCAAACCGGTCCTGAGGATCCGATCAGGCGATCAGGTGATCTTCCACACCCTGCTAACGTCGAGCCCCACTGCGCTCTCGAAAGCCGGCGTGCCCGACGCCGATATTGAGCCCAGTCTCAGGACGGTTTTCGACGAGGTCAAGGACCGGGGCCCTGGCGGCCATATCTTGACGGGCCCGGTCTATGTGGAGGACGCAGAGCCTGGGGATACTCTGGAAGTTCGCATCGTCAGCATCGATCTGGCCATACCCTATGCTTACAACGCCTTTCGTTACGGCTCGGGTTTTCTCACCGACGACTTCCCTTATTCACGGATGAAAATCATACCCCTCGACAAGACGCGCATGGTCGCGAACTTCGGACCTGGGATTGAGGTGCCGCTCCGCCCCTTCTTCGGAAGCATGGGCGTCGCGCCGCCCGCCGCCTTCGGGCGTTACGACTCAGCCCCCCCCACCATCATCGGCGGCAATATGGACGATCACTCCCTCGTCGCCGGAACGACAGTGTTTTTCCCGGTGTGGGCGCCCGGGGGCCTATTCGAGGTTGGCGACGGGCACGCGGGCCAGGGCAACGGCGAGGTTGATATCACCGCGCTGGAAACATCCCTTGTGGGAACCTTCCAATTCATCCTGCACAAGCATGCAAAGGCAGACTATCCCCGCGCCGAAACCCCCACCAGCTACATCTCCATGGGCTTTGACGACGACCTCAGCCGTGCGACCCGCAAGGCCCTGCTCAACATGATAGATTTTCTTGTCGATGAGAAACACATGAGCCGCGATGACGCCTACATGCTCTTGAGCGTGGCAGGGGATGTGGAGATCACCGAGCTTGTGGACCGCAACAAGGGTGTGCACGTCGTGCTGTCCAAGGCCCTGTTCACCGGCGCAAAGTGAGCCCACTCGCGCGTGACAAGGGATCTTCGCCCGCGGCCCTGAGCTTTCTCTACTTCAGCGCGATGCGCTGGGTGCATTCGCCGGCGACCCCGTCAGACGCGGTGACGTGGACCTCATAGGTCGGACAGGCGCCGCCGCCATCGCAATGCACGGGTGTCACCCAGACCCGCCAGACGCCGTGCTGGTTCTGCGCGCGCCAGTGCTCCTTGGCGTAGGTGTCGCTGATCGGATGACAGGCGTCCTTGCCGGCCTCTATCGCAGCAACTTCGTCCGGCACGGCGGTCTTGGGGACCTTGGCGGCGGCGCGCTTTGCGGACTTGGAAGACTTGGCCGTCGGCGTTGCGGCGTCCAGGCCGCCGTCCCCCGAGGGCTTGCCCGCAACGGGACTCAGCGTCGGCGGCGGGGCTGATGCGCATCCGACCAGGGCCCCGGCCATCGCGACCGCAAGCATTGCGCTCAAGCGCCGCCTGCCGTTCAAACTGCGGACGTGGACCATGGCTTTGGACTAGCACGAGTCGATCCCAGGGCGACCCTTAGGGCGGCGGCGCGCCTTTGCAGGTCAGCGTCCGTCCTGACCTTGCGTCGGCGGGACGAGGATATGTGGGCGGTAGAGTTCAGGCGCGCCGCAGAGCTGCTGAGCGGCCGCAGCGGTCTCCGCGGCCGAGGGGCCGCGACTCCAACGGAACACGGCTGGCCAAAACGGTGGTCCTGCGAGGCTGACGAGGCCAATCGCCAACGCCATGGCGCCCGCAACCCCGATCGCGACCCTTGGCGCTGCGGACGCCGCTTCCGCTTGATGGACGGCGGCGCGCCAACAGTCGGGGCAGAGGCGTACGTCAATCAAGACGATGCAAGAGCGTGGCGCATACTTGACGCCCACGTCCTCGCGGTGGGTCCAGACGTTGAGCCGACTGCAGTCTTTGCCGCACGTCTCGCAGACGCCCGACCGCGTGTGCATCGCGCCGATCCGAGGTCCGATATGAGCAAGACCAGCACCGGCGGAGCAATGGGATTCGTTCGTGTCGATCTCCATGCGCCTTGATCCGCTCCGAGCTTCGCCGGACGCGCGGACCCCTCCAGATCAAAGGGGCCGGTACTGCATGGCCATTACCTTGCCGTCCGGCCGCATCATCACGCCGACCAGCGCCCTCCCCTTCGCAAATGTCACCTCGTAGGTGTCGCCCCCCATGGAATCGACACTCCGAAACCGCATGGACTGGATCGCCCCGAACCGGCCGACATCAGCCTTCATTTGGGCGAGCCGCTCGCGCACCGCGTCGCCGAAGTCCTGGTCGAGCGCCGAATAGTCCGGCGCGCCGGACGCCAGACCCTTCAGAAGACGGCGCAGAGCCGCTTGGGATCCGGGCGCCGCGCTGGTCCGGGCCGTGAACAAATGCGCCCGCGACAGCCGCTCGACGTCCGGCTCGTTGGTGGTCTGGCCGAGCCTCGCCAACGCCACATCCAAGGCGGCGTCCGCCGGCGCCGGCACGTCGGGCGTCACGCCGACGCCCTCCCAGTTGGTCTTGGTGATGGGGTTCTGAGCCCGGCCGCTCGGCATGAACATGTCGAATCGGGCGCCGATCGGCGGCACCGGACCGCCAGGGTTGGCCCCGCCGCCGGTGACCGCGCCGACCAGAACAGCCAGTTTCAGCGTCTTCATATCATAGGAGAATTCCTCACCGCCCGAGAAGGTATCCTTGCTGGTCAACAGATAGACCGGCCTTGAGAGATACTTGCCGGGCGTCGCTACGGAATTGAAGACCTCGATCCGGAACGTGTCCGTCCCTGGATTGCGCCAGACCACATCGTTGATGTGCACCGACGTCGAGCCGTCCAGGAACCAGCTGACGAGATAGGCGACCGCCGCAGGGTCGCCGCCGCCGTTGCGACGCAAATCGATCACGAGAGCCTTAGTCCCCGCCAGAGCCGTCATGGCCTTGTCGACCGGGGGTTTGAAAAGGACAGGCCGCGGGAAGGCGACCACCTCCAGATAGCCGATGTCGCCGGCAAGTCGGTCCGCGCGCACGACCCCGCCCTCGGCATGGGGAGACGGCGGGCCGGCCTTCATCGCCGGCAGCGGGGTATCGGTCGCCAGAACGCGAAGGTGCTTGTCGCGCGTCACCAAAAATAGATCGTTCGTCAGGCGCTCGGCGAACTCGCCTGATGTCTGCAGGGCGTCATAGTGTCCACTCGACAACTCACTCTCGATCCTCGCCGCCGCCGCTGCGCCCACTTCTGGAAAGACGTAATGCGTCCGCATCGCCTCCGCTGTCTTGGCCACCACCGATCGCCGCTCGGCCGCATCCATGGGCTTTGAAATGAGGGGCTTTTGGCGCGCGATCGGCGTCTGGGCGACGCCAGGGGCGCCAGGGAGTGCGAGCAGGGTCAAGGCCAAGCGAGCGATAAGCATGCGCGTTCGATTCATAGGCGTCTTCCTCACTCTCCTGTTGGATCGAAGGCCTGCATCCTGCGTCCCCTCTGATCGGTGGCGTCCCCGGGCGACCATCCAGCCGGGCAGGCCGAGGCGATCCGCTTAAACCGCAGGGTCCTCGCGTACTGCGGCCCCTCGTCCAGGATCGGATAAGCGCTCGAGCTCACCTGAAAGTCCCGCCTCGTGTCGCCCGTCGTCACAGACGAGACGGCGTAGACGACCCCGAAAAGCCTGCAGCGATAGTGCAGACCGTATTTTGCGGAGATCATGGCGTCCAGCGGCTTGCAGTCCTGGCCGCCGCTAGCGGGCTGGATACTGGTGAAGCCCGAGGCCACCCGGCTGTTGGCGCAGATCAGAACAGGGCGTCCCGGATGCGCCTCTCCGATCACCTGGATCGACCATAGAGCCGGCGGGTCAGCGCGGGCTCGCTCGGCTTTCAACCTTGCAATCTGCTGTTCTCCAGACTGGCCGCTCCATGCCTCGCCGCATCCCGCAAGGGGCGCGGCAAGCAACGCGAGCGGTAAAGCCAGCGAAATCATCGGGCGGTTCATGACGAGCTCCCGGGATCGACCCACATGGGCATGACTCCCTTGACGCAAATGAATTACAGATGTAGATCACCTTGGCAATGTCCGTCACGCCCGCCGAAAGTCAGATCATGGAGGCCCTGTGGATCCGGGGCCCGCTCACCGCCTCCGAGGTGATTGAAGCGGTGAAGGCTCAGGGTTGGGGCGAAGCGACGGTCAAGACACTCATCCACCGGCTGTTAAAGCGTGGAGCGATCCGGTCCGAGCGCGCCGAGGGTCGCACCGTCTACCGCGCAGTCCTCGAGCGGGCCGATTACGTTCAGGCGGAAAGTCAGAGCCTCCTCGATCGATTGTTCGGCGGCGAGGTCGCCCCCCTCGTCGCCCACTTCGCCAAACATCGCGCCCTGAAACCCGCGGAAATCAAACGTCTGCGCGCCCTGCTCGACGGCATGGACGACGATGCTGACTGACGTCTTCATCGGCGCGTTTCTTCACGCGGAGCTGGCCGCGTCCGCCAGCGTGGTCCTGGTGCTTCTGGTCCGGCCCTGGACACGCTGGCTCATCGGCCCGCAGCTGGCCTACCGGCTCTGGCTGATCCCGGTCTTGGCGGCGGTCGCGAGCCTTTGGCCCTCTATGATCCGCTACCGATCCTGGATCGATGAACATGGCAATTTCATCAGCGCGTTTGATCCGCCCTCCGGGCCGCCCCTGATGAGCCGCGTCGGGCCGAGCATCGATGCGGCCTCGGGTCCGTTCAACGCCCCTTTGGGCTCAACCCCGATGCTCATCGTTTGGAGCGTCGGGGCGATCACCATGTTGGCGGTCTTCGCCCGCGCCGAGATCCAGTTTCGCCGGCTCGAGAAGGCGCGCAAGGCTGGCCCGGCGGTCGTGGGAATCTGGCCGCGCATGGTGGCGCCGCACGACTACACCCAGAGGTTCAGCGAGGCCGAGCGGCTCCTGATCCGCAGGCATGAACGGGCTCACATGCGAAGGCGGGATCCTGTGACCAATCTGTTTGTCGCCCTGGCCAGCATGCTTTTCTGGTATAACCCGCTTGTCCATCTCGCGCGCCGGGCCATCCGCCTTGACCAGGAGCTGGCTTGCGACGCCCTAGCGCTTCAGGACCGCAGTCTTAGCCGCAAAGCCTACGGAGAGGCCCTGCTCAAGGCGCATCTTGAGGGCTCCGGCTCCTGGCTCGCCTGCGCCTGGGCCGGCATCGCCGGGCATCCTCTTGAGCTTCGCGTGCGGCTTCTGTCCCTGAGGCGCCCCTCCCTGAAGCGCGACCTCATCGGCGCCTCCGCTGTCAGTCTGCTCGCCTTCACCGCTGTGCTCCTTGTCCTCTGCTTCCAGCCAGCCGCGCCGCAGGTCCCTGCCTTCCCCTGGCCAGAGGCGCTTGATCTGGCGCGCTAGCGAGACGCTCGGGCCGCGCCAAGCCCGCAAATCCAGCCTTCGTGTTAAGGCCAAGAGGTTGGGCGCGGGGCAGCGCGCGGCGGCTCGCCCGTTGATCGATCAGCGTTGCTCACCGCCTTCGGTGGTCTACTCTCTCGCCAGAGAACAGGGCCGCCCTTGACGGCGTGATTTACATACGTCAATCCTTGACGGTGAATTACACTCGTAAACCAACGCGCGCTGCGTTTCGCGCTGTCTGGCGGCGGGTCTCGCCGCACCGGGTCGGTGCGCTCGCTGGCTGGACGATGCTGGGTCTGATCTTCATCCTGAGCGTGATGGTGGTCCGAGAGCAGGTCGCGCTTCTGCCCCCGCGCGGGCCGACGCCGGCGCAGAGCGCGGCGTCCAGGCCCCTCGCGATGCGCCGCTGGCAAGTGGTGAAGCGCCGACTCCAGGCGCGCTTTTCCGACAAGCCCCTTGAGCTCGGCGAGGTGTGGGCTACGCGCACAGGGCGGATCTGTGGCGTCGCCAACGAGCGAAAAACCAACACCGACGACATGGAGCGCTTCTACACAACATCAGACCTTAAACCGCACATGCAGGACGACGACGCTTACGCCTTCATGGGTGTCTGGAAGGTCTGCCTGGACGACCGCTGGGTCGAACTGCACGCCGGCAGCGAACAGACGGGTCTTTGCGCCAGCGCCCGCGGCCGCTCTACCCTCTTGGCCCGAACCTACCTCTGCGTGGGTTGGAGGCCGGAGTAAGCGCCCCTGAAGCGCGCCTAACCCTGCATCGCGTAAAGCTTGACCACCGCGTAAAGAAAGTCTCGGCCCTGCATCAGGGAGGTCACGCTGATATGCTCGTTCAGGCCGTGAGCATTGCTGCCGGCCGCATCAAAAAAGAAGCCCGTCAGGCCATAGGTCGGTATGCCGGCCGCCGTGAGAAAGCGACCGTCCGTCGCACCAGTCGCCATCACTGGAACCACGGGCACGCCCGGCCAGATCAGGGCCGACGCCTGCCTAATCGGCCCAAGGATGTCGGCGGTGAGGGGCGGGGGCGGCGGCGTAGGGCTCTGAGGCGGAACAAGACTGACCTGGATTGCCGCATCGTCGATCACCCGCTCCAGCGTCTGTTGCACCTCGCCGATCGCTTGGCCCGGGAAGATGCGGCAGTTGATGTTGACCTCGGCATGTTGAGGCAAGGCGTTCGGCGCGTGGCCCGCGCTGGCCATTGTGGCGACACAGGTGGTGCGGAGCATGCTGTGCCAGGCCCGGTCGCGCGAGACGATCGCCGCCGCCGCCGCGTCGTTGGGATCGTCCGCCACCGCCTTCATGGCTGCGCCGACTTCACCGCCCGTCAGCGGCGCCATCCCCTCAAAATAAGCCTTGCTGCCATCGCTTAGGCGCACCGGAAAGTCGAAATCACGCAATCGCACCAGCGCCGCTGCGAGGCGATAGATGGCGTTGTCAGCGATAGGCGTAGAGCTGTGGCCGCCGGGGCTCGTCGTCACCAGTTTGAAGTCTTGATAGACTTTCTCTCCGTCCTGGACGTTCAGCGCGACATAGCCTCCATGCGCGTCGAGCCGCCCCCCGGCGCCTTCGTTCAGCGCAAAGGCGGCGTCGATCAGCGCGCGTTTATTCTGCGTCAGCCATTGGGCGCCGTCGAAGGTCTCAGGGGTCTCCTCTCCGCAGGTCAGGGCCATCTTAACATCGCGACGAGGCTTAAATCCCTCGCGCTTCAATCGCACCAGCGTATCAACCCAGACGGACGCCTCGGCCTTATCGTCGCTGGCGCCGCGCGCATGCAAAACGCCGTTCTGTTCGTTCAACGTGAAGGGATCAAGGTCCCAGTCGGCGCGCTTCGCCTCGACCACATCGATGTGGGCGAGCAATAGCATCGCCTTGGCTTTCGGATCGGTCCCATGGAGCACCGCTACGAGCCCGCCCCAACGCGGGTCCTGCGGCGGAATGTAGGACACAAGATCAGCGTCGGGATAGCCGGCCGCAGCGAGCCGCGCCCTTAACTTGGCCGCCGCAGCCGTACAGCTGCCGACCGAGAGGGTCGTATTGGTCTCCACCAACGCCTTGTAGAGACCGCGGAATTCCTCCTGGTCGGGACGAAGACCAGACGCCGGTCCGGCAGATAGGGGCTGGGAAGACAGGGCGCTCGCCGCGATCATCCCGGCCGCCGCAAACAAGACGCTGGATCGCTTCATTTTCGCCCTCCACGACAAGCCCGAGACCTTAGACGTCGATTGCGAGCCGATCCATGGGAAAGGTCTTGGCGCTTAACTTTCAAACGTCCGTTTGTTCAGGCTGGAAGGGCCTTAGCTGTGCGGTCCCCGCGCGCTTTAAGCCGGAAACACCAAGCGCGCGTCAAATCCGCCATCCTGGGCGTGGAGGCCCCGACTACGCCAAGGTTGCCGGAGCATTAAGGATATATTCAGGGCGCACCATAAGATTTGCATCGTGGCCAAGACCTCCTCCAGACTTCGACAGGTCGCCGCCCTTCCCCTGCGCCGGACAGACGCAGGGCTGGCGGAGGCTCTGCTGATCACCTCGCGCGAGACCCAGCGCTGGGTCATTCCGAAGGGCTGGCCGATGCCAGGCCTCAGCGACCCGGACTCCGCCGCCGCCGAAGCGCGCGAGGAGGCCGGCGTAGTGGGTAAGATCCACCACAAGCCCCTCGGGCGGTACCTTTATTGGAAACGCCGCGAGGCTCACTTTGACCTTCTAGAGGTGGCCGTCTATCGCCTGGATGTCGGCGGCCAACTCAAGACATGGCGCGAGCGCCACGAGCGCGCGGCGCGCTGGATGACGCTCCCTGACGCGGCTGAGGCGGTCCAGGAACCTGGCCTGCAGGGCATCCTCATGAGCCTCGAAACCCGGCTTTCAAAGGTGGCTTGAGGCCGCCTTGCTTAACGCCCTTCGCTGTTCAGGCGCGCGTCATGCTCGAGCGTAAAGGGCGAGGTCGGCCCCAAGATCCCAAGCCTTAGGGGGTCTCAGGCCGGGCCTGGCTTTTCGCCCACATACTCGCGCCAAAGCAGAATTAGAGCCGCGAAAATCGTCGGCCCGACGAAGAGGCCGACCAGGCCGAATGTTTCGACCCCGCCAAGAATGCCGAACAAGACCCAGATAAACGGCAGCCGCGTCGCCCCCCCGATCAGAACCGGACGGACAAAATGATCTGCGAGGAAGGTGACGACAAGGCCGACGCCGGCCACCACCAAGGCTGCGACGGCCTTTCCAGCGGCAAGCAAGGCCAGCGCCGATACGCCGAGAGCAAGGGTTGCGCCGAACGGCACCATGGCCAGAAGACCTGTCAAAAGTCCGAACAGCGCCGCGTGCGGCACGCCTGCAATCCAATAGACGACGCCCAGGATCAAGCCCTCTGCAAGGCCGACCAGGACAAGGCCGTTTACCGTGCCCTGCACCTGGCGGAACATCTGCTGACCGACACGCTCGCCGGCTGGGCCAATCGCCCGGCGGCTCGCGACCCTGAGCTGTTCGGTCACGCCTTCGGCATCCCGAAGCAGGAAAAATAAGCTCAGCAGCATAAAGCCCATCAACATCAACCGGTGCAGGGCTTCTGCGCCAAAATGCCGACCAAGCTTAACAACCCCCCCTTGCATCGTGCGCCCGGCGACCACGGACAAAGCGCCCGGTTGTCCAAGATTGTCATGCCAAAGCTGGGTCAGCCTCGCTCCGAACGGTAGGTTGGCGAGGAAGGGCGGGGGCGCAAGACCGGTGGTTTTCGCCTGTTGCAGCCACCCGGCGGCCTCGTGCGAATCCTTAAGCACCGGCAGCCCAACCAGCATTAGAGGGATGACCAGCACAAGCAGGATCAGAAGGATGGTCGCAGCAGGAAGGAGTTCACGCTGATGCTTGGGCCAACGCCGGGCCAAACGGTCGTAGAACGGCCAGATTCCAATGGCGATCACGACGGCCCAGGCCAGGGCAGGCAGGAATTCGCGCATGACGACGAGCCCGGCCAGAGCCAAAACCGCCGTCGCAACACCGCTGACCCATCTCTGGCGCCGATCCATTCCTACGTCTGCCGCCGCTTCGGTCATCGTCTGGCTCCCTCGCCCTGCGCGAACGGAAGGGAAGCCGCGTCCAACGTCAAGGGCGCGCGCCGCCGTTCAGCCGTGAACCAAAAGCGAGGTTGGCCTCCACCGCCAGGCCCCCGTTGTCAACGCCGGCTCAGCCGCTAAGGTCGCGCTCAGGATTTTGGGAAGCGACAATGCGGTTTTCGATGTTAGCGGGCGCAGCCCTGGCCCTCGTGATGGGCGCCGAAGGGGCGCAAGGCGCACAGGCGCAGACGCCGCCCCATATCCTACAACAGCCGGCGATCAGCCACGACCAGATCGCCTTTGGTTACGCCGGCGATCTTTGGATCGTTCCGCGGGCGGGAGGACGGGCGATCCGGCTCACAACCGGCGTTGGTGTCGAGAGCGGCCCGATCTTTTCCCCTGACGGTCGGACCATCGCCTTCACGGGCGAATACGACGGCAACACCGACGTCTTCACCATTCCCGCTTCTGGCGGAGTGCCTCAGCGCATAACCTACCATCCGGCGGCCGATGTCGCCGTGGCCTGGTCGCCCGACGGCAAGGATATCATCTTCCGCTCCACGCGCGCTTCGGCCAGCCGCTATACCCAGCTGTTCTCGGTCCCGGCTAAGGGCGGGCTGGCCAAGCCCCTGCCCCTGCCCATGGCCTACGCCGGACAGATCTCTCCAGACGGCGCTTCGATCGCTTACTCACCCTTGCCCCCCGCCTTTGGCTTCAATTTCACCAACTATGTCGCCTGGGGCAACTACCGGGGCGGCACCGCTTCAACGGTCTGGGTCGCCAATCTCAAGACCCTGGACTCAGTCGAGGTCCCCCACCAGAGCGCGACCGACATGTCGCCGGTGTTTTTGGGCGGCAAGATTTTCTTCCTGTCTGCGCGCAAGGGCTCGGTCGGAATCTTCAGCTACGACCCTCAAAGCAAACAGGTTGACGAGGTTTATCACAACAAAGGCCCACAGATCAGGAGCCTCTCCACTGACGGTGAAACCCTCGTGTTCGATCGACTGGGCGAACTTTACACCCTCGAACCTGGGGGGCAGCCCAAAATGGTCCCAATCGACGTAACCGGCGACATGCCGGACGTTCGCGCCCGCATCAAGAACGTGTCGGACGAGGTTGAGCATATTGGTGTTTCGCCGACCGGACTGAGGGCGGTCGTCGAGGCGCACGGCGAGATCCTGACCGTCCCGGTCAAACGTGGAGCCATCCGCAATATCACCAACACTGTGGGCGTGATGGAGCGCGAGCCCGCGTGGAGCCCCGACGGCCAATCAATCGCTTATTTTTCTGACGAGTCTGGCCTTTACGCCCTGCACGTGGCGAACCAAACCGGCGCACGCGCCGAGGGGGCGCACGCGGTAAAGACGTTCCCGCTGTCCAAAGAGCCGACCTATTATTTCGCCCCCTTGTGGTCGCCGGATTCTAAAAAGATCGCGTTTTACGATAATCGGTTGAACACCTGGGTGCTCGACACGTCGACGGGCAGGCTGATCAAGATCGGCGAGCCGGATGTGCACGGCGGTTTCTCATCCTCACAGCACACCATGGCGTGGTCGCCGGATTCGCGATGGCTGGTCTACCCCCACTCCACCGCCAATCATCTCCACACCCTGGTGCTCTACTCCCTGGAAAAAGGAACCTCGACGCCGATCACCGATGACATGGCGGACGCAAAGGCGCCCGCCTTCGACCGGAACGGCAAGTATCTTTATTTCCTCGCCAGCAATAATGCGGGCGCCACCGCCTATGGTCTGGACATGACGACCGATCTCTTTCGGCCGACCAGTTCGATCTATGCCCTTGCCCTGAAAGGCGACACGCCGTCCCCGATCGCCCCAGAAGCCGAAGACGAGAAAACGCCAGCCGAGGCTAAGGAAACGGCGAAGGATAGCGCCGATTCGACGCCTGCAGGCGAAGCAGGCGAGGTCAAGGCGGACGCCAAGGCTCATCCTGACTTGGCCGCCAAGCCCAAGGCGGCCCCCCTCACCGCGCTCGACCTGGACGGGCTGAGCCCGGCCGCCCTCTCAGCGCGGATCGTTGCGCTTCCCCTGCCTCCACGCCGCTATGCGGCGCTTCAGACCGGCAAGCCAGGCATCCTCTATTTCAGCGAGGCGATCGGGGAAGACGGCGACCCGGACGGACCCAACGCAGCCCTGACCCGCTATGTCCTCGACGACCGGAAGGGCGAGAAGCTCGCCGACCATGTCGACGATTTCCAGCTGACTGCTGATGGCGAGAAAATGCTGCTGACGCTCGAACCCGATCATCCGGGCCGCGGCGCGAAACCTCACTATGTGATCACCAGCGCAGCTGGCCCGGTCAAACCTGGCGACGGCGCCCTGTCCCTTGACGGACTTGAGGTCCGAACCGACCCGGTCAAAGAGTGGGCCCAGATGTACCACGAGGTCTGGCGCATCGAGCGCGCGTATTTTTACGACCCGAATTTCCACGGCGTGGACACGGTGGCTGAGGAGCGGCGCTTAGCCCCCTATGCCGCTGCTATTCAGTCGCGCACCGATCTGAACTATGTCTTTCAGGAGATGCTGACCGGCTTTTCCGTCGGCCACCTCCGCGGATTCGGCGGCGCCATTCCTTCGGCTGAGAAGGTGCCAGGCGGCCTCCTCGGAGCGGACTATGTGGTCAAGTCCGGCCATTACTGTTTAGGCAAAATCTATACGGGGGGCAGCTGGTCCCCGGACGTCGCCGCGCCCCTCGCGCAGCCGGGCTTGAACGTGCATGAGGGCGATTGCATCTTGGCGATCAACGGCGAACCGCTTTTGGCCGACACCGACATTCAGAAGCCGTTGGAGGGCACAGCGGGCCACGCTATATCGATCCGCGTCGGGACAAGCGCAGGCGAAGGCGCCCGCGACATTACTGTCGTGCCGATCGCCAGTGAACAGAAGCTTCGCAACCTTGACTGGATCGATACCAATAAGCGCAAGGTAGACGCCCTCTCAGGGGGAAAACTGGCCTATGTCTACTTGCCTGACACGGGCGAAGGCGGCTTCACAAACTTCAACCGCTATTACTACGCCCAAACGGACAAGCAGGGTGCGATCATCGACGAGCGCTTCAACGGCGGCGGGCAGATGGCCGATTATATCATCGAGGTGCTGGGCCGAAAGATTATCGGCTACTGGGCCGGCCGCTATGGCGTGACCGAACATACGCCCAGCGCCGGGATCTATGGACCAAAGGTGATGATCGCCAATGAACAATCGGGCTCAGGGGGCGACGCCTTGCCTTGGATGTTCAAGCACAATCAGCTCGGGCCTCTGGTCGGCAAGCGCACCTGGGGCGGCCTCGTCGGCATCAGCGACATCCCTGTTCTGATGGACGGCGGCCGCGTAACCTCCCCGTCTGTGGGCTTTTTCTCACCGGCGGGCCAGTGGGACGTGGAAAACCACGGTGTCGATCCCGATGTGCCGGTCGAGCAGGATCCAAAGGCCGTATTCGCCGGCCACGACCCCCAGCTCGAAGCCGCCGTCGCGCTCGCCATGCAGAAGCTGAAGGATGGCGGCGCTGAGCCGCCCCATCCGCCTTTCCCCAATTATCACCAGGCATCGCAGGATTAGTCGAAGCCCGGTTGGGCTCGGGGCTGGAGCCCTCGCCAAAGGCTTTTGGCGTTAAGCCCGAGGGCGACTGAAGCGCGCTCTGACCGGTTAAGCGGCCGCGCTGGGGCGCGCCGAGACGCGCTTATGCCAGGCGTGCAACGCCTCGGCCGTCTCGGGGATTGGAAGGCCAATAAACCCAGCAAAGTCGACCGTCGTCAGGGCGCAGATATCCGCCATGGTAAAGCTTGCACCGCCCAGGAACAGGCGATCCTGCAGTTGGCGATCAAACCAGGCCATAGCCTCAGCCGTGCGCTCCCGGTTGGATTCTCCGAAATCCTTGAACTGGGCTATCAGGTGTGCGGTGTAAGGGTGGGCATGACGCCAGAACATGCCGACCGGGATCATCAGCACCAGCTCTACCCTCCGGATCCACATCTCGATCTCCGCCACTTCGAACGGGTCGCGGCCAAAGAGCGGCGGATCAGGATAAAGGCTCTCAAGATAGCGGCAGATGGCGACCGTCTCAGACAGGACGCGGCCATCGTCGAGCTCCAGAACAGGAATCTGTCCGGCCGGATTCTTCTCACGGAACTCCGGCGCCTTGTGCTTGCGTTTGCGCATATCGACCAAGGTCTCAGGAATAACCACCCCCTTCTCCGCCAGGAAGATCCGTACCCGACGCGGGTTTGGCGCCGGATTGGGCGCCCCGTAAAGCTTCATGCCATCCTCCTTAAGGCCCGTCGTCAGCTAGGCCGGTCCTGTGGCCTCGCGCAAGCTAGCCCTTACGGCGCCCCTGAACGTCCGGCAGAAAGGCGGCGAGGAGGCCGATCGCCGGCAGCACGGCGCAGACCTGGTAGACGGCTGTGATCCCGGCGACATCGGCCAGTCTGCCCAAGACGGCTGCGCCTATACCTCCCATGCCAAACGAGAAGCCGAAGAAAAGGCCTGAGATTAAACCTACCCTGCCGGGGGCCAGCTCTTGGCCGAATACGACGATGGCGGGAAAGGCCGAGGCCAGGATCATGCCGATGACGACGGACAACGGACCGGTCCAGAAAAGGCTCGCATAGGGAAGCAGCAAGGTGAACGGCAATGCGCCCAGGATCGAGAACCAGATCACCCGTTTACGCCCGATGCGGTCGCCAAGGGGGCCGCCCAGCACCGTCCCCAACGCTACCGCGCCCAGAAAAACAAACAGGTGCAGCTGAGCGCTCCGGACCGAGACTGAGAAGCGCTGGATCAAGTAGAAGGTGAAATAGCTGGTGATGCTCGCCAGGTAGACAAACTTGGAGAAGATCAGCGCCGCCAATAGGGCGATGCCTAAGATAGCCTGGCGCGGCGGCAGATCTGGCCGTTCGGCGCGACGCGTCACCCCGGCCTTCAGGCGCTCGAGGCCGTGCGCCCGATACCAGCGTCCCACATTCCACAAGACCGCTAAGGACAGGAGGGCGAGCAGCGCGAAGAAGGCTAGGCTGGACTGACCCCAGCGCAGCACAACTACAGCCGCCGCGAGCGGCCCCAGGGCCTGCCCTATATTGCCGCCAACTTGGAACAAAGACTGGGCAAGTCCAGGTCGGGGGCCTGCCGCCATCCTCGCGACGCGCGACGACTCAGGATGGAAGACGGACGAGCCCATTCCCAGAAGCGAGGCGCCGATCAAAATCACCGGGTAGCTGCCCGCCCTTGACAGCACAAGCAGGCCGGCCAGGGAGAAGAGCGCGCCGCCAGGTAGGGCCATGGGCGTCGGCCGCTTGTCGGCGTAGACCCCGATGAGCGGCTGAAGGATCGAGGCCGTCATCTGATAGACAAGGGTCACCAGACCGATCTGGCCAAAGGATAGACCAAAGCTCGCCTTGAAGTTCGGATAGATGGCTGGCAGCAGCGACTGCATCATGTCGTTGAGGCCATGGCAGAAGCTGATGGCCAGAATGACGGTAAATATGGTCTCTTTGTCCCCGCGGTCGCGCGTGGGGATCTCGATCTCCTTCAGAACCTGCTCAAGCATCGAACCCTCCTCGCGCGGCGTCCTAAGACATTGAACCGAGCTCGGCTATTGCGACGGCGATGGATTTTTTGTTCTCAGCCGAATGGGTCAGCGGTTGAGAGGCGCACAGCTTCTGGCTCGCCTGTCGGTATCGGCCGCCTGATCATAGCAGCCCTCCGCCAAAGGCGGCTCGGCCCGGACCGAGGTCAGCGTGTCTAGTATCGGGGCGGCGCGCCATAGGCAGGCGTCGGCGCGAAGTCCTGAGGCCGCGTCTCCGGAAGCTGAACACCGATCGGCGCAGGGGCGGCGCAGCAGGGGGCGGACTGAACATAACCGGCCGGCGGATAGGCGAGCTCAGCCGAGCAGCACGCCCCGGGCCCCGCATAAGACGGCGGCGCGGGGTTGATCACAGGGGGCGGAGTTGCGCTTTCGATCGGGCATTGGACCGATCTCCACTCGAACCGCGAGGGCGCTGAAATCCGGACCTCGGCGTACTCGTGATAGACCGGCGGGATCGTATGGATCTGAGTTGTGTCCGGGGCGTGAACGGTGACCTTTATGGTCTCATAGACTGCCGGAACGAGCCTCTTCTCAACGTGAGCCGGCGTATCGACCACCTGACGGACGATCTCTCGCGTCTCCGGCGGCACGGTGATCTCAACGACATGGGCGGGCGCCCTCAGCACCTGCTTCGTCACCGTCTTATATTCAGGCGGGACTTTCACCAGACACAGGACCTCACCCGTCGACAACGCGCGGGTGGTCATGCCGCCATAGGCGGGATTATGCTCTATCACCCTGTCCCGGCCGGCCTCGGAAGCCTGGCCGGGCCGACGCCGTCGATGGACTGGATTGAGCGCGGCCGCAGCGCCCGTCACCGCCGAGCTTGGCCTCCAGGCGGTGAAGCCCTCGCGCACCAAAACGGTCTCAAAGACAGTGTCATAGACCGCGGGAATAACTTTGCGCTTTATGTAGCCGGGCTTGACCACGACCGTTTCTGCGACGCTGCGGAAGGTCGCCGGAATCGTGATCAGCTCGACAGACGCCTCCTTCACCAGAACGCGCTGTTCCTCGACGGTTGACGGACCCGGCGTGACCACGACTTCAGTCTTCTCTGGTGAAACGAGCACGCGCTCCGGCTGGGTTAAGAGGGTCTCTGCAACCCAGACCTTGGTGAAGCACTGACGGGACGCAGCGTCCGCTGAGAAGAGCGCGTCGCTCCCCGGCGGGTTGACGAACGATGAAGGCCGAGGACCGCCGTAAGGGACTGGAGACGCATAAAGAACTGGGGACGCATAACTATAAGCCTGCGCGCGTGCGGCTCCGCCTATGCCGCAAAGGGCCAAGAGGGCGGCGGCGATCGTCAAAACCCACCTCTTCGTCACGCCCCGGTCCTCGCCTCATGAAACAATGGCCTTTGCGAACCTCAGCGGCTGCAAGGTTCTGGCCAAAGCTCGGAGCGTTCGTTTCCGCGTTGAAGAACGGCGCCGTATTGTCGTCTCCCACTTGGAGCATAAGACTGCGGTTGCGATGGAGGGCTGGATGACGGGACGACGGGCGTTGATTGTGGCGATCGCGCTCCTCACAAGCGCATCCGCCTATGCACAGACCACGGGCGTCGATCCTAGCGGCGCCGGCGCCGGAAGCGGAGGCTTTGGCGGCGGCGGCCGACACGGCGGCGGCCGCGGAAACGCGCAGCCCTCTGGCCCCTCGTCAGGTCCTGTCGCGGCGAAGACCAATGTCATCACCGCCGACAAGCCTGCCAGCAAGATCGAAATCGTCGGGGTCATCAAGGAGATCGACCGAGCCAGCGGCCGGATCACCATCGCCTATGACCCTGTCGATGAACTCAATTGGCCCCGCGGCGTCATGCCCTTTCCCGTGGCCGAGGACTCAGTGCTCACCGGCGCCACGGTCGGCGAAAAAGTCCGGTTCAAACTCGACAGCCACGAAATCTACGAGATGCGGCCCTACTGACACCAAAGCCGCCTGCCTGACAAAAGGCAGCGAGACTGACGCTTCGCCGAGCGACGCCCGGGCCGCCCGGCTCTGGTGGAGGGGCTGTCGTCCTCACCCACCTCGCCCATCCCCTCTACACAAGGGCGCTCAGCCGGATCTTAAGGCTCCAGCGGCCGGGTCGCTTTCACCAGCAGGCCCCCTTCCACCAGCTGAGGCCGCCGACGATGATGGGTCTGGCGTTCGTAGTCGTAGGCCCAGCTAATCAGATCACCATCGCGCCATTTGCGGGCGCTGAACTCGATGCCGAACGGAAGGCCGTCCTCGTAGAAGCCGGCCGGGATACTTATCGCCGGCACGCCCAACATGTTGACCCATCCCGTGGCGCTATGGGGGCCGCCGGAGATGGTCCCGTCCTGAGGCATGGTCTCGTCCACGGGCGGCATCTGGATCGCCGGGTAGACGAACCCGTCGAGCTTCAGCCGGTCGAGCTCGGCCTCGTAGTCAGCAAGAAGCTTGCGGCGCGGACCGAGCAAGGCCGCCTCGGCGTCCGGATCGCTTTCGAGCACGGCCTGGCTCACCTTCCTTGTCCCCATCATCCCAGTCTGTTCGCCGCCGATCACAACGCTGGGCATCGGCCTTCCCACAGCCCGTTCGTACTCCGCGGCGGAATGATAGTCCTTTGGTCCGAACGCCTTCAGAAACCTGTCCATACCCTCGCGAATGTATCGCAGGGTGCAGATGTGCGCGGCGTCCTCGGCGAAGCGATCCGGCAGGATGTTCGGATCGATCAGCACGGTCGCCCCGGCGGATCTTAATTCCTCGACCGCCCTCAAGAACGCCGCTCGCGTTTCTGGCCTAAGCGCCACCCTGTTGTCTGTCATCGCCTTAGCAAACGCCTCGGGCGGGGCGCCGGGACAGACGCCTTGGAACGCCGGATTGGCGCCGTCGAGGATGAAGGCCGGAACGCCGAAGCGCTTGCCCTTGAGCGATCCGGGCTTGAGATAGCTGGTATAAGGTGAAGGTTGAGCCTCTCCTGCTGATCCCGACGTCGCCGGATCAAGCGGATCCTCGCCCGCCATGACCGTGAGAGCGATGGCGGCGTCAGCGACGTCGCGCGCGATCGGGCCAGTGTTGTCGAGTTGCCAGTCGAGGGGAGCGATCCCGGCCGTGCTCACCAGTCCGCGGGTCGGAAAAATGCCGACGAGATTGCTGGTCGCCACCGGCATGCGGATCGAATTACCGGTGTCGGTGCCATTGCCAAGCACGGCAAAGTTCGCGGTGACCGACGTGACCGTTCCGCCCGAGGATCCGCCGGGTGAAAACCGCACGTCGTAGGCGTTGCCGGTTCGGCCGAAGGCGGTTGAGCGGGTGGTGTCGCTGGCGGCGAAGTCCGGCATGTTGGTGATGCCGATCACAATAGCGCCCGCCGCCCGCAGCCGCGCGACGATCGGCGCGTCGCGCGGCGCGAGCAGTTCATGACCCGCCAGCATGAAGCCGCGCCAGCCGTCGGTGGTCACAAGGCCCTTGACGCTTGTGTTGGCCTTGATGACGACGGGGACGCCCCAGAGCGCGCCAGGCCGGAACCCGGGTTTATCCGCCTGCGCATCCTCGCGCGCCGCTTCAGCCATGGCCGCCTTATCGTTTAGCGTTTGGACCGCGCGATAAACCCCGTCGTATCGGGCGATCCGCGCCAGGTGCCAGCGCATCACGTCGGTCACGCTATAGCGATGCGCGCGATAAAGTTCGTGAAGCCGCTCGACCGTCACGTCCATCAGATCGCGGTCCATCGCCGCGGAGGATAAGGGAGCGGCCGCTATCGCGGCCGCCAAACTCATACCGACCAGCACCTGAACCTCCAGAAAACCCCATTGATAGAGGGGTTGACGGGCGCGGCAACCCCCGGACACCAGGGCGTCGCTGACCCGCCCCTCCCAGCAAAAAGGATAGGATCAGCGCCATGGGAAGGCCGCAGACCAACCGCGATAGGCCCGCCCCTTACGGCGCGCGCGGCCACCGGTGCGCGCCGGGCGGGCAAGGCTTTGCTCGCCTGCGGATCAACGCCCTGAGAACACCGGTTCGCGCTTCTCCACAAAGGCCCTGGCGGCTTCCTTGTGATCCGCGGTCTGGCCGCAGTGAACGTGGTGGGTGGCCTCAAGGTCAAGGCAGTCGTCGATCTGGCCGGTCATGGCCCGATTGAGGTTCTCCTTCATATAGCGGTAAGCGATGGTCGGTCCCGCAGCGAGACGCTCGGCGATCTCTCGCGTCCTGGTCTGTAGCGCATCCGGCGCGCACACCCAGTTGGTCAGGCCGAGGCGCAAGGCTTCGTCGGCCGACACACGATCGGAGAGGAAGTAGAGCTCGCGCGCCTTAGCCGCGCCGATCAGCTGGGTGATGAAATAGGTCCTCCCATAGTCGCCCGAGAACCCGACTCGGGCGAAGGCGGTGGTCATGATGGCCGTCGAGGCCATGATCCGCATGTCGCAGGCCAGCGCCAAAGCCAGGCCGGCGCCCGCCGCCGGCCCCGGCAGGGCGGCGAGGGTGGGTTTGGGCATGGCGAAGAGCTTGCCCGAAGTAGCGCGCTGGTTCGCCCGTTGGCGGTGGATGGCGGCGTCGATGCTATCTTCCACCCCTTGGCCATCATTGCGACTGGCCATGCCCTTGATGTCGCCGCCGGCGCAGAACCCCTTCCCCGCCCCCGTCAGCACAATGCATTTCACCTCGGCCGCCAGCTCGGCCCATGCCAGTGTCTCAGCCAGGCCGGCGGTCATGGCCCCGCTCATGGCGTTGCGGGCCCCAGGCCGATTAAGGGTCAGGGTCAGGACCCCGCCCTCAAGGGTGCCCAGCAGGTCTTCGGTTCCGGTATTGATCTCGGCCATTGGGCTCCTCTCTGTGCTCTTCTTGCGCCTTGCCTCCAGTGATACCCAACCTGAACGCGCGACAAGAGCCAAAGCGGGAGGAAATTCCATGCGCCTTAGACAAATAGCCCTGGTGGCCGGCGACCTCGACGCCATCAAGGCGGACATCGCCGACGTGTTAGGCCTCGGTTCGGCCTATGCCGATCCCGGGGTCGCCAAGTACGGCCTGCGAAACCAGGTATGGCCGATCGGCGACACCTTCCTCGAGGTGGTCTCGCCGACCCAGCCCGGTACGGCTGCCGGACGGCTGATCGAGAAGCGGGCCGGCGACGGCGGCTATATGGCGATCTTCCAGACCCTTGATCTTGAGGGCGCCCGCGCACGGATCGCCGCCGAGGGCGTGCGCGTCGTCGATCAGTCCGATCGCAACGGCGCCGCCTTCACTCATCTGCATCCCAAGGATCTGCGCGGGGCCATTGTCTCGGTCGACGCCATGATCCCGCCCGAACGGTGGGAGTGGGGCGGACCCGACTGGCCGGCCGAGGTCCAAACCGATGTGTCGGTGGAGATCCGGGGCTGCGAAATCCAATCAGACGATCCGGACGGCGTATCCGCCCGCTGGGCCGGCGCCCTCGGCCATGAGCGCGCACGCATGCCCGGGGGATGGCGCATCCCGGTGGAGCGGGGCGAACTGCGCTTCGTGGTCCTCGGCGACACGCGCGGGGAGGGTCTGTCCGCCTTCGACGTCGCCGTGCACGATCCTGAGGCCGTCCTCGACCGCGCAAGGGCGCGCGGCTGCATCGCTGCAGACGGCCAGGTCGAGCTCTGCGGAACCAAGGTCCGGCTGGTGCAGGCTTGAGCACAAACGGAGTGGTTGGCGGCTCGTTCAGCATCCGCCGCCACGAGGGAGATGAGCGGCTAAGCGCCCTTAGTCTCATCTGAGGGCGGTGTCGCCCGGGCTCGCCCTACCCTCATCATACCCTGCGACCACCGCACGGGCGAGCGCCGCCATCAGGGCTTGTCGCTCGGGCACGGGCCGCCGGGTCTCCCCGATCATAATCGCCACCGCGTAGGCGTCCCCGTTCGGCGCAGTCAGGAGGCCGACGTCGTTATACCCGGTGGTCAGATCGTTGAGATCCTGACCGGTGCCGGTCTTGTGGGCGATGGTCCAGCCGGGTCCGAGCCCGGCTTTCAACCGCAGCGGCCCGGTCTCGGCGGCCCTCATAAGGCCGATGAACCTGGCGGTCGATTCGCGGGACAAAAGCTCGCCCCGCTGCAGGCGGCCAAGTCCGCGGACGATGCCCTTGGGCGTAGCGCCGTCCTCCGGATGGTCCACATAACGCTGCAGCTTGCGCATGCGCACCGCCGGATCAACCTGGTCTCGGGCCGTCCAGAACGCCTGGCCAAAGGAGTACTCCGGCCTCCACTCCAGCCCGGCGATCCGGCTCTCCAGCACATGTTCTTCAGGACTGGCGCGTACGCCCCGTAACCGCCGTTCGGCGATGACCGCAGCCACCGCTGCAGGACCGCCCAACCGGCGGATCAGGATATCGTTGGCAGCATTGTCGCTGCGGCTGATCGCCCAGCTTAAAAGATCCCCAAGCGAGGTCGTGTAGCCGTCCTCGCCGACCAATTTCTGGATCGGCTGGTTGAATACGCTCATATCTCCACGCGTAATCCGGATGGGCTGATCAAGCGACAGGCCGCCCCGGTCCACCCGGTCCAGCACCGCCAGAGCAACCCAGAGCTTGCTGACGCTTTGCTGGGGGAAATAGCGGCGCCCGTTCCAAGCGACGACGGCCTGCGTGCGGACATCCTCAACAGCGATCCCAAGCTTGCCGTCGAAGCCTCTCGCTAATGCGTCGATCCTCTCGTTGAGCGCATGGGTCACGACTGACGATGATGGCTGAGCCCAGGCTGGAGCGGCCAGAATCCCCGTCGCTCCAAGAACGCCGCGCCTTCCGATCATCCATTTATATTCGGCCATGGCCCGGTTCTACCATGCCTGTTGATCTGACATGCTCTCGGCCCTGAAGGACCGAGTTTCTGAAGCGCTGCATTAAGCCGCCCTCCGGATGCTTCCTGCTTCAACGGGCCGCTTACTGCGGCACCCCTCAACAGGCTTCAAGGACTTGTCCAGCCCCCGTTTGAGAATATTGATCGCCGCGTTGGTGTCCGCATTGGCCTCATGCCCGCAACCTGTGCAGACGAACCGCGATTGGCTTTGGCGGCTTGCCGCATCCACCACGCCGCATTCGGCACAGGTCTGGCTCGTGTAGGCGGCCGGCACTTCGATGAGCCTGCCACCACGATCCGCCAGCTTGTAGGCCAGCATGATCCTGAACCCGCCCCAACCCTGATCCAGTATGGCGCGGTTTAGCCCCGCCTTCTGCCGGACCATCTTGCCCGGGTCGGCTGCGGTTGCTTTTGCAGATGCGGACATGTTCCGCACCTTCAGCGCCTCCACGATGACCGTACCGTGCGTATTGGCGATGGCCGTGGTTCTCTCATGGAGGAAGGTCTTGCGGGCGTTGGCCACCCGCATCTGTATCTTCGCCAAGCGGCGAGTAGCCTTGCGGCGTTGCAGATGGCGCCGGGGATCGCATACCAGCCCCGTAGCTACGACCGTCCTATCGGTCCTTCCGCTGATCAGCTCGGTGTTGCGCTGGCGGCCCTGCAGGGGGTGTGCTCGAGCGGCGGCGCGCTTGACGCGTTGCACCTGACCCGCCGCGGGGGCCGCCTGGAACACCGGATGACCCTGGTTGGCGTCCCACCGAAACTGGCCCGTCGCCTCGCAGGCCCGATCGCCGCCCTCCGAGCGTGGACGCTGCGACGGTGGAGCACCACATCGTCCGTGAGGCGGACCAAGCGTCACCGGACCTTGGCGAAACAGGTCCGCAGCTCGTTGACGAACAGAGCCGGCTGCTCCCAGGCGGCGAAGTGTCCGCCGCGCTCGAGCTCGTTCCAGTGGATGATGTTCGACATCTGCGCTTGCGCCCAGCGACGCGAGGTGCGGAAGATCTCCTTGGGATAGATGCTGACCCCGACCGGCAGGGCGAGCGGGACCGAGGCGAAGCTGGCGAAGCTTTCCCAATAGAGCCGCGCCGATGAGGCGCCGGTCGCCGGCAGCCAGTAGAACATGATGTTATCCAGCATCTCGTCCTGGGTCAGCACATCCTCAGGAGCGCCCTGATTGTCGGTCCAGGCCCAGAGCTTCTCGTAGATCCAGGCCGCCTGCCCTGCCGGCGAGTCCACTAGCCCATAGCCGACGCTTTGCGGCCGCGTGGACTGTTGCTTGGAATAACCGGAGTCCTTCTCTTGATAATAGGCCATGGCCGCCAAGGCTGAACGCTCGGCGGCGGTCGGATCGATGATCGCGTCCGGTGCGGGGAAGACCAGCGGCATGTTGACGTGGATGGCGGCGCAGGCCGGAGGCCGGATCACGCCGATGGCGGTGGTCACGGCTGAGCCCCAGTCTCCCCCCTGCGCCACCCAGGCGTCATAGCCCAGCCGCGCCATAAGCTGGATCCAGGCGCCGGCGATCCGCGGCACGCCCCAGCCGACGCCCACAGGCTTGTCCGAAAACCCAAAGCCCGGCAACGACGGCGCGATCACGTGGAAGGCGTCCGATGCTTTGCCCCCGTGCGCGACCGGGTCGGTCAGGGGCCCGATCACCTTCAGAAACTCGATCACCGAGCCTGGCCACCCGTGGGTCAGGAGGAGAGGCAGGGCGCCCTTCTCGGGCGAGCGCACATGAAGAAAATGGATGTTCAGCCCGTCGATCTCGGTTTTGAATTGGCCGAGCTGATTGAGCCTGTCCTCGCAGCGGCGCCAGTCATAGCCGTTACGCCAGTACGCGCAGAGCGCCTGAACCTTGGCCAAGGGCGAGCCCTGGCTCCAGTCATCCACGGTCTCCCGATCGGGCCAGCGCGTCTGCTCCAGCCGACGACGCAGATCGTCCAGCGCGGCCTCATCGACCGCCAGGTTGAACGGTGTGATCGCCTCGCTCATCTTTTCCTCCCACCATGGTGTTAAATCATGAGCTAGCACCTCAGCCCGTACGGCAAGCTAGAGGAATCGGGATTGGGCAAACTCGCGCAGTCGCGTCACGGGCCCCCAAGCACTCCACATTTCATGGCGCTGATGCGCAATCCCCGCGGGCGCTGAAAACTCCAGCCAAACGTCGCCCTAACCCCTGCCCACGAACGGCATCTGGGTCGCCATCACGGTCAGGAACAAGGCGTTGGCGTCCAGGGGCAGATCCGCCATGTAGACGACCGACTTCACCACCGCGTCGACATCCATGGTCGCCTCGGCCGCAACCTCTCCGTTAGGCTGCGGAACGCCCCGGGCCATGCCAGCCGTCATCTCCGTCCGGGCGTTGCCAATGTCGATCTGTCCGCAGGCGATGTTGTGGCGCCGGCCGTCGAGGGCGGTGGACTTCGTCAGGCCGGTGATCGCGTGTTTGGTCGCTGTGTAGGGCGCTGAGTTCGGCCGCGGCGCATGGGCCGAGATTGAGCCGTTGTTGATGATCCGGCCGCCCTGCGGAGTCTGGGCCTTCATGATTTGGACGGCGGCCTGGGTGCATAGAAAGGCGCCAGTCAGGTTGGTGTCCACCACGCGCCGCCACTGCGCCAGGGTGAGGTCCTCGATTGGAACCGGCGGCGCCCCCGCGCCGGCGTTGTTGAACAGCAGGTCGATCCGGCCGAACCTTACGGCGACGGTCGAGAACACGCTCTGCACAGAGGCCTCTTCGGCGACGTCGCAGGCGAACGGGGCCGCGGCGCCGCGCGCGCCGGCCTGCGCCGCCGTCTCCTCAAGCTTGTCCAGTCTTCGCCCGAGCAGGGCGACGATCCAGCCGTCCTTGATCAGGCCAAGCGCGACGGCGCGGCCGATCCCGCTGCCGGCGCCGGTGACGATGGCGATTTTGGACTGTCCCATGCGTCAGGCGGCCTTCAACACCTCGTCCTTCAGCGACTGCATGTCGATGACGAAGCGGTATTTCACGTCGCTCTTCAACACGCGCTCATAGGCGTCGTTGATCGCTTGGATCGGGATCATCTCGATATCCGCCGCCACGCCCTTCGCAGCGCAGAAATCGAGCATTTCTTGGGTCTCGGGGATGCCGCCTATTGTCGAACCGGCCAGGGCGCGGCGCGCCATCAGAAACGGGAAGATAGACGGGCTCTTGTGGTTATCGGCCGGCGCGCCGACCAGCACCATCGCCCCATCCAGAGCCAGGGCGTTCATATAGGGGTCGAGGTCCATTGCGGCGGCGACGGTGTTGATGATTAGGTCGAGGCTGCGCGTCTGGCCCTTCATCGCTGCGCGGTCCTTGGACAGCACCACATGATCTGCGCCGAGGCGGCGCGCATCGGCCTCCTTGCCGGGCGAGGTGGTGAACAGGGTCACCTCCGCCCCCATGGCGTGCGCCAGCTTGACCGCCATATGGCCCAGGCCGCCTAGGCCGACCACGCCGACCTTCGAGCCCGGTCCGACCTTCCAATGACGTAGCGGCGAATAGGTGGTGATGCCGGCGCAGAGCAGGGGCGCGGCCGCCCTTGGGTCGAGCCCGTCCGGGATGCTGAGCACGAACTCTTCACGCACAGTAATCTTGTCGGAATAGCCGCCGTAGGTATTCTCGCCGGTCGTGCGATCCCGGCCGTTATAGGTGCCGGTCATACCGTTCTCGCAATACTGTTCGAGACCGGCCTTACACGGGTCGCAGTGCCGGCAGCTGTCGACCATGCAGCCGACACCCACCATGTCGCCTGCCTTGAACCGGACGACCTCCGAGCCCACCGCGGCCACCCGGCCAACGATCTCGTGGCCCGGCACGGCGGGAAATACCACGCCCGGCCATTCGCCGCGCGCGGTGTGCAGGTCCGAATGGCAGACCCCGCAGTAAAGAATGTCGATGGCCACGTCGCCCGGCCGCGGATCGCGCCGCTCGAAGGTGAAGGGCGCGAGGGGGTCGTCGGCGGAATGAGCGGCGTAGGCGTATGCGTGCATGGCGAAGTCCCGGGGCATCGGAAGGATGACCCGGGACATTTATTCCGCCGCCTCTGCGAGGTTAGGGCTTGACGCCGGAAAAACCGCCGCGGCGCCTCAAACCTGACTGAGATCGCGCTCAACTCAGAACGGCAGGAGGTGCCGCTTGTGGCTGTAATCGAGATAGCCGACGTTGGCGCCGGCGCGCGCGCCCACGCCTGTGCGGATCGGCGCCAGGGTCAGGCCCTCGCCCGCCTGATAGTTCACGCCGATGCCGGCGACAAAGTAGATTGAACCATCCACACCGGGGAAGCGATGGTAGATCTGGCTCGGCTTATCGATCTTGTAGATCAAGGTGAAAACGCGCGAAGCGTTGCCGCCGAAGTCCCAGCCGATCGAGGGACCCTGCCAATACACGGTCACCGGCCGGTGATGTTTCATGTAGAGCACGCCCTTGCCATAGCGCAGGCCCACGCCGATTGCGCCCGACCCCTCGGTGCCGGCGATATAGCCGGTGGGTTCGCCCTGGTCCTTGAACACGTGTTCGATCGCGCCGGCGACGCCTTGGGAGGTGGAACCGAAGAAGCCTGAAGCCTTTTGAACGATCTCGACCTTTGAGAACGGCTCCGCGTGCGCGCCCGGGCTGTAGTTCGGCGTTTCGGCCCCGACCTTGTTCATCGGCTCCTGAGCCAAGGCGGCCCCGCCGATCAAGCTTGCCGCAGCGAGGGCCGCCCCGCTCAAAACGATATTACGACGATCCATGGTGCTTCCCATCCAATTGCAAACGAGCTTTGCCGGAAATGATCGAAGCGGCAGATCGTTCCGCGAATATTTGGCGAACACCTGAACGCTCTCATCCTTTCAAAGCGGAAGCCGCCTTTATTCACTCTCCATCCGTATCTCAACCGGCCCCTCGACCAGCCGCCCCACGGCCTTAGCATGCACGAAACCCCGGGCCCGACTCAGCTCAAGCACCCTATCCGCCGCGTCCGGCGACACAGCAATGAGCAGGCCTCCGCTGGTCTGTGGGTCGCACAGGATATCTCGCCGCCAGTCTTCGAGCCCTTCGGGCACGCGCACCGCCGCTCCGTAGCTGGCCCAGTTGCGGCCCGAGGCGCCGGTGCGGACCCCGCCCTTGGCCAAGGCCTCGACGCCCGGATGCAGCGGCGGCGCGTTGGGGTCGATGGCTACGGTGAGACCCGCGCCGCGCGCCATCTCGAGGGCATGCCCCAGGAGGCCGAAGCCGGTGACATCGGTCACCGCATGCACGCCGACGATCCCGGGGAGATCTCGGCCGATTGTGTTCAGCTGGGTGGTGGAGGCGATCAGCGCCCGGTAGCCCGCTTCACTCAGCCGGTCCTGCTTCAGCGCTGCGCTATAGACGCCGACGCCGAGCGGCTTGGTCAGGATCAGGACGTCGCCCGCCTGCCCGCCGCTGTTCTTCAACAGCCGGCGGGGGTGCACGAGGCCGAGCGCGACTAGGCCGTAGATCGGCTCGGCGCTGTCAATCGAATGGCCGCCAGCGATCGGGATGCCCGCGGCGGCGCAGACCGCGGCGCCGCCGGCCAGGATCTGCTGGATCGTCTCCACCGGCATCTTCCCGACCGGCATGCCGACGATGGCCAGGGCGAAGATCGGGGCGGCGCCCATGGCATAGACGTCCGACAGGGCGTTGGCGGCGGCGATCCGGCCGAACTCGAAGGGATCATCGACCACCGGGGTGAAGAAGTCGGTGGTGGCGACCAGAGCCTGGTCGTCGTTCAGCCGCCAGACTGCCGCGTCGTCCGAGGTCTCGGTCCCGACCATCAGGGCGGCGAATGGCGTGGCCGCCGGCAGGGCGGCCATGATGTCGCCCAGCACCGCCGGCGCCAGCTTGCAGCCGCAACCGCCGCCATGGGCGAGGCTGGTCAGGCGGAAGGTTTCGGACATGGGCGGCTTCCAGACGGTGTGTGCGCCCTTCTACACTTGTCGCGCCCCGCACAGTACGGTCCCGAACATGCCCAACCCGGATGTCTTGCCCACTGCCGATAGGATCGCCCTCAGCGGTTTCGACACGGTCATCGACGTGCGCAGTCCGGCCGAATTCGCCGAGGACCACGTCCCGGGCTCCATCAACCTGCCGGTGCTCGACAACGAGGAGCGCGCGCGGGTCGGCAAAATCTATGTGCAGGAATCGCGCTTTTTGGCCCGGCGCATCGGCGCGGCCCTGGTCGCCCGAAACGTCGCCCGTCACCTGGAGACCGCCCTCGCCGACATGCCGTTGGATTTCAAGCCGCTGGTCTATTGCTGGCGCGGCGGCCAGCGATCGAACGCCATGGCCGCCATCCTGGCTCAGATCGGCTGGCGCACACACGTGCTTGCGGGCGGCTATCGCACCTATCGCCGGCGCGTGCAGGCGCGGCTTTATGACCAGACCCTGGGCCTCAATCTGATCCTGCTGGACGGCGGCACGGGGTCGGGCAAAACTGCGGTGCTGCACGCGCTGGCGGCGGCGGGCGTGCAGACCCTCGACCTGGAAGCCCTGGCCGAACACCGCGGCTCGCTGTTCGGCGGCTGGGCCGGCCAGATCCAACCCAGTCAGAAGATGTTCGAATCGCGCCTCCTTGCGGCGGTTGAGGCGCTGGATCCTTGCCGACCGGTGGTAGTGGAGGCGGAGTCGCACAAGGTCGGCGACCGCATGCTGCCGCCGGGCCTCTGGCAGGGGATGGCCGCCGCCCCGCGCATCGAGTTACTGGCGCCGCGCCCCGAACGTGCGCGCTATCTGGTCGGCGCCTATGCCGACATCGCCTGCGACCGTCCCGCCCTGCTGACCGCTGTGGCCCGCTTGCCGATCCACATTGGCCGCAAGGACCGCGACACCCTGGTGGCGATGATTGACGCGCGCGACGATCTCGCCCTGGCCGACGGCCTTATGGCCCTTCACTACGACCCCGCCTACGCCCGGTGCAGCCGCAAGGACGAGCGGCCGCGGCTGGGCCAGGTGGATATGGCGGGGCTGGACGCGGGATCGATTGGGCTGGCGGCGACGGCTGTGGCGGAGATGGTGCACGGCGCTCAGCAGCGTCTTTGATAGGCGCCGCCAACCTCACCAATTGGGCACCTTCGGCGTTAAGCTGAGGATCCACCTTGCGGCGTCGCCGTGGTTCGCTCGAGGATCTTAATGACAAGCCCGGACGCGACCTGCAGCAGGCTGGGCAGCTTCTCCAGCAACACGCCGGCCTCGGGGATCTCAAGCTTGACCGGCGTGCAGTCCTTAACATGGATTCACTGGATCGGGCGACGGAGACAGCCTTGGGGATGCGGCGGATAGCATCCGGGACGCCAGCTGGCGCGCCGCGGCCTCGCCGGTGAGCCTCTGGGCGGCGAAGGGGGGCGGCGCATCGAACGGCTCGACCACCCCTGAACGCCCCCGATGACTTCCGGACAGACGCATTGCGATCAAGCTTGCAGCGATCCCGTCCGGCCAGCGCCGGCGTTGCGTGACGCGCGGCGCAACCGGTATCCAAATCCGCGTGTCACGCTCTAACTGGGCGCAGCGATCAAGTGTCGGTTTGGGTCGGGGCGAACCTTAAGATGAGGGTTCAGAGGGAGTAACGCCCATATTCAATCCACCCTAAGGCTTCGGCGCTTCGGGCTCAGCCTCGCAGCGGGGCGTGATGGGCTCGCCCGCCAGCGCCTTGCGCACGAACGGCAGGCTGTCCTTCAGCGAGGCGTTGACCGTGCCGCTGTGATCGAGGCCGGCGTAGACGTGGACTTCGACCAGCGTGCCGGCGTCGCAGGCGCTTCTGGCGAGGGCTATCTGCTGTTTCGGATTGACGTCCTTGTCCTCGGCGCCGACGCCCATGAACACAGGACCCTTGAGCTTCAGCGTGGCGTAGCCTAGCGCCGGCAGCAGTGGGCCGAATACCTTGGCCTGGCCCTCAGGCTTCAGCGCCTCGCGCCGGGTCAGCCCCGCCTTGATCACTGCCTGGAACGCCGGCCCTACGCACTGGCCCTGCGCAGCCTCGAACAGGGGCAAGGCCTTGTCGGTGAAGACATCCGAGCCCTTGATGTCCGGCCGGGTCTGCTGCGCCGTCAGGGTCAGGTAAAAGACGTAGGCGATGGTGGGATCGACCCGGTCGAGGTCGCTGTTGGAGGCGCTGGACAGGGTCGCGGCAGAGAGGTTCGGCGTGCCGGTGGCGACGGTGGCGCGCAGATCCACGTCCGGAGCGTAGCTCGCCGACAGGGCTGCGGTGGCGAAGGCGGCGCCGGCGCCCTGCGATTGGCCGACGATCATCACTTTTCGCGAAAGGCCGGCGGTGTGGCCCTCCACCGCTCGCACGCTGTCGAGCACGCTGTAGGCCTCGGGCCGGGTCTCGATGTAAGGGTGCGGGCCCGGTGTTCCCAGGCCTTGGTAATCGGTGGCGACGATGGCGAAACCATTGGCGAGCCAGCTGTTGAGATAGCGCACGTCGCGATCCGACCGCCCGGCCCAGGACGGCGCGCACACGTCGGCCATACCCACCGTGCCGTGCGCCCAGGCGATCAGCGGCCAGCCGCCCTTGGGCGGGTCGCCCTTGGGAATGAAAAGCGCGCCCGAGACCGGCGTCACCCCTTTGCCGGTCACACCGTCGGTCGAGGTGTAGAGGATCCGCTCGCCAGAGGCGGCGTTCGCCAGGACCAAGGCTGCTGGCAAGGGCTCGGCGCGCAGCAGCACCCCAGGTTTGGCCGGCAAGGACCCTGTCCAGACATAGAAGGCCGAAACCCCGCCGTCGCCCCATTTGGACGCTGTCGCCTGCGCCAGCGCCGGCTCGCCGGCACACGACAGGCCCAGCACGGCCAGCCAAAGCTTGCATGCGCGCATCCGCGGCTCTCCCCGATCGATCGTCCAGGCTAGACGCCGACGCAACGGCAGTATCGTCGCATCGGCGTCGCGCCCGCCTACCCCTTATAAACCCGGTTGAGTTTGCGCATACCGCCGATCCAGCGGCCGTAGTCGGCGGTCTTGTGGCGCATGTAGTCCAGCACCTGCGGGTGGGGCAGGATCAGGAACTCCTCGGCCTCTATGGATGTGACCACGACCTCGGCCAGCTCTTCCGGCTCCATCATGCCGTCCACGCTGGCGACGCCGTCCTCGTTGCCGGCGGTCATGGCTGTACGCACCGCCTGCGGACACAACACCGAGACCTTGATCCCCTGATCGCCGTGGGTAATCGCCAGCCATTCGGCCAGACCCACGGCTGCGTGTTTGGTCACGGCATAAGGCGCCGATCCGATCTGCGACAAAAGGCCGGCGGCCGAGGCCGTGTTGAGCAGATAGCCGCCTCCCCGCGCCGCCATCAGCGGTACGAGGTGGCGCGCGGCCCAGACATGGGCCATGACATTGATGTCCCAGATCCGCTGCCAGTCGGCGTTGGAGACCTCGGTCCCGCCGCCGATGCCGATCCCGGCGTTCGAGCAGAATAGGTCGATCGGGCCGTGATCGCCTTCCACCGCCTGAATGAGGCTGACGATGTCGGCCTCACGCGATACATCCACCTTGACCGCGACGCCGCCGACTTCTGCCGCCGTCGCCCCGGCTCCGACCGCCTCGCGGTCAGCACAGACGATCAGCCTCGGCCCCTCGGCTGCGAAGCGCCGCGCCATAGCGCGGCCTATGCCGCTTGCGGCGCCCGTGATGACGATAATGCGATCTTTGAGGTTCATGGCACTCCTGGTCCTGCGCCGGGTCCTGCATGTCGCCGCGGCTCCCCCCGTTACCTGAGCCCGCCAGGGCTTTTTGGAAAGCCGCTGCGCAGGGAAAATAGGTTCGGCGCTAATTCTGTCTCGGCGGTAAGCGGCGGCGCCACGCCTCCACCTCGGCGGCGAGCGGCCCTGAGGCCGCGCCGCCGTCTAGGATCTGCAAGGCGAGCTCCTGGCGCGGGAAATTCAGCCACATGCGGTCACCGCTTCCGACCCAGACCGCCAGGCCATAACCCTGCATCGCCGCCAGAAGCACATCCGCCGCCTGGCTTTTCGCGATCGGCCGACCGTCCAGCCACTGGACGATCAGGTAGAGCCGTTGCAGCGGGTTCTCCGCATCCCGATGTTCGACCAGGCAGGCGAGCAAGCCGCATCGGTCGGGACGCAGATGATCCGGCAGGGCGGCGATCCGCCTCCAGGCGCAGAACCAGGTGCGGCAGTCGTGCGGACGGGTCTCGTAAATCGAGCAGCCCTCCGCCACGCAGTGGACGCAGGTCTGCCGCGGCGGCTTTTGCATCTCAGGATCATCGATGGTGATCTCTGAACAACAGGCGGTGCAGGCGCCGCATTCGCGGCCCGGAACCAAGCCTCCCAGCAGCCTTTCCTCGAATGACGCCCGTTCCATGGTCATGGCCGATGGGACTAACAGGCAGCCAGCCCTTGTCCAGACCGGGCGCCGGTTGCAAGGGGTCTGACCTCTATTTCGCCGGCCGCTAGCCAAAATCGAAGGTCGGCGGCGCCTTGGCCCCGGCGCCCAGCGCATACGTGAAGCCGACGAACAGGGCGCGGACATGCAGGGTGAAATTCTGCTCGTCCCTGAGCGACGCGGTCTCGGGCAGACTGCGCTGGCGGTATGAATTGAACGGATACTGCAGGGTCGCGACGCTGGCCAAACCGCTATCGAATGTATGTCTCCATCCCAGATTGAAGGTCGATATACTGACGCGCTGTCAGCGCGGCGCTTGGCGGTCCGTCAAGCCCGCCGCCTCCTGCGCCAAAGATAGACGCCGGGGACATGGCTCAGGACCGCGAACCTGGGAGAGGGCTCTCAGGCGCTCAAAGCGGGGTTGGCCATCGCAACGGGGCCCTCATCCGAGCCCAAGGGGAAAGAGGACGCGCAAGCGACGCGCGGCCCCCTACTCCGCCGCCTTCGTCCTCATCTGCGATGCGCTACAGAGAACGCGGAGTTGTTTCAGCAGGGTCGGGCCAGTCAATTGCTGAAGCGAATAGCCTTCCGCCATCAGCTTTTCCCGGACGTCGCTAATACTGGCGCAGTCGCCCGAACGGGCCAGCTCGAAGGCCCGCTCGAGGGGTGTGGTGCGGTCTGTCATACGGGTTAGATAGGTCCAAGCGACGCCGTGCGCCATGCTTTAAATCCTGGGCCCGGAGTCCGACCGCCGGACAATCAAGGCCGCAAAGACGAAGGGGACGTCTCAGACCACGTCGTCGCCTTCAGTAAAACGTCTGATCCACGCGATTGGAACGCCAGGGCCTATCGAGACTTCGCCCATCGCTGGAGGCTCCGGCGCACGGGCGCGCCGGAGCCTGACCAGGATCAGCTCAGTGGGCGTGCTTGATCTGGTTAGCCAAGGCGAGGTTGGTCGACGTGTTCGCTAGCTTGGAGAATGTAGCGTCCACTGTGGCCGCAACGCATTCGTCCAAAGATCCATAGGTATCGTGGATATCGGTTTCGACGGCCTGCTCGCAGACCGACCTCGCCGCCTCGACAACTTCGATGCGCAAGGCGTCGCGGTTTTTTCCGGTCGTGGAGATTTTGACGCCGTCAGCCTGCGCAGCACCGGAGAGACCCAGCATCATGGTTACGGCAAGCGTCGAGAGTTTAAGGATATTGGTCATCTAAGGAGCTCCTGTTGATTTGGAACTCCTCCCTGCAGATCGGACTCTATTGGATGAGCCGCTGAGAGGCGTATGGCGCCGATTCCGCGACGAGGAAAGCCCCACCATACCCGAATTTGCAAAAAATGATGCAGCGCCACAAGTTTTGCGAGAAAGCCTTCGCACCTGCACACTTATCGAACACTGCGCCGGGCAACACCCATTCATCCGTAAAGGAAAATCTCTCCTTGACGATTTCGCCAATTCCCCGTTGACGCTGCTGCAGCGCAGCATTATCTGAAGGGCGCCCCATCTGGGGCGTTTCCTCCCTGAACTTGGCCACGCCTTCGGGCGTGGCCCTTTTTTGGGGGACGCTGACTGCCTCCGCGTTGAAGCGCGCCCGGAAGATTGCGGAAAACTGCGGGTTGGCCGCACGCTAGGCGCACTCATCCTTCCGCCTTTGGTCGGATCCGCCTCACCTCTTTACGCCGGGGTCGCGAAGATAAGCCGGCAATTCCGCATGGCCTCGCCCGCCCTGTGGATCGGCGAGGCGCCAAGTGTGCGCATCGGCGACGACGCGGTTCCCGCCGGGGTCGCTCACCACCATATGCTGATCACGCTCTTAGATGAGGATCGCCCCTATGGATTATCGTCGACTTGGTCATTCAGGCTTTAAGGTTCCTGTGCTCAGCCTCGGGACCGGAACCTTTGGCGTTAAGGGTCCGATGCGGTCCTGGGGATCGGCGGATGTCACGGCGGCGCGTCGGCTGATCGACCTCTGCCTCGAGGCCGGAGTGACGATGTTCGACAGCGCCGACATTTATTCAAATGGCGAGGCCGAAGAGGTGCTCGGCGGTGCGATCAAAGGGCGCCCACGCGACAGTCTGATCATATCGACCAAGGCGACCTTTCGCAGCGGGAGGGGGCCAAACGACGTCGGCTCCTCGCGGTATCATCTGATCGAGGCCGTCGATAAGGCGCTCAAGCGGCTCGGGACCGACTACATAGATCTCTTTCAGCTGCACGGCTTTGACGCTCAGACCCCGGTCGAGGAGGTTCTGTCGACCCTTGATGATCTCATTCGGGCCGGCAAGATCCGTTACATCGGCTGCTCCAACTTCTCAGGTTGGCATCTGATGAAGTCGCTGGCGGCGTCGGAGCGCCACGGCTGGGCCCGCTATGTGGCGCACCAGGCCTATTACTCATTGGTCAGCCGCGAGTACGAATGGGAGTTAATGCCGCTTGGGCTGGACCAGGGGGTGGGCGCGGTGGTTTGGAGTCCGTTGGGCTGGGGCCGCCTCACTGGAAAAATACGCAGGGGCCAGCCCTTGCCCGAGACCAGCCGCCTACACGAAACCGCGGCCTGGGGCCCGCCGATCGAGACGGAGCATCTTTTCCGCGTCGTCGACGCCCTGGAGGCGGTCGCCGAAGAGGTCGGTAAAAGCGTTCCCCAGATCGCGTTGAACTGGCTGTTGCAACGGCCGACTGTCGCTACGGTGGTGATCGGCGCCCGCGATGAGGCCCAGCTCCTGGACAACCTTGGCGCCGTCGGCTGGAGCCTCTCGGTTGAACAGGTCGCCAGACTTGACGCCGCCAGCGCTGTGACCCCGATTTATCCCTATTGGCACCAAGCTCAGTTTGTAGAGCGCAATCCAAAACCCGTCTGAACTCAAGCCTTTGACGACCCAACTCTGAGGGCGAACCTTGGCTCGAACCCGGATCCGGAGACGCGCCAAGGCCCGCTGCAAATCACGCCTCGAGCCACGGCCATGCGCAAATCGCAGGGCGTGAGCCCGTCGCTCCGGCCCCAAACCCTCCTGGGTCGGCAAGCGGTCTAGGAGCGGTGGTAAGGGCGGCGACGATAATACCGATGATGTCGAGCGCTGTGGTGACCGATGGCGTTGCCGATCAGGGCGCCGCCGACGCCGCCGACGATCGCGCCGCCTACGCTATGCGTCAAAAGCCCGCCAGCAAGAGCGCCAGACGCGGCTCCATAGGTGGTGTCGCGGCCCTGAGGGCCCGCCAACGCTGGCGCGGCAGAACAAAGCCCCGCACAAAGGGCGACGGCGGTAAGGGTTTTGGACAGGTTCATCAATGCCTCCATGCCGCATCGGAGCGGCTATCCTAAGGATCAACGTCCAAGCGTGAGTTTGGTTGGCTATGCCGAGCCGATTTGCCCAAACGGGTTTGCAAGCAGCGTCGTGCGATAGACGTCTGAAAGGGTGGTGCGCATAGGGCGGGCGGCGCCGGGCGCGCGTTCCGCACGCGCGCCGTGCCTCCTTGCGCCCGGACCATTGTTCGGATCATCTTGCAAGAACGCCTATGGGATCGACCGCCCTGCCCTGCATGGTCCCCGGGTGATGTGCAAAAAAAGGCTCGCACTGGATGCACCGCCGCCGCCTTCTTAACGCCGGGCTCGCTCTGGCCGCCGCCACACCGTTTGGGCGGGCTTTCGCCAGCCACGTCAGCCCTGTGAAACCCGGATCTCAAGGCTGGCCGGCCGACTCTGATTGGGCCGCTTTGAACAAAGCGATCGGCGGAAGGCTCTCCGCCTCTAGCCTGCCCGACCTGACCGAGCCCGAGATGCAGAAGCTGGCCGTCAATCCGTTTTATATCGGCGATCATCCAGGCCTTACCCAAAGCTCCGGTTGGCTCGACGCCTGGCGCTCCGCGCCAAGCCGGTATGTCGTCGCCGCCGAAAGCGCAGACGATGTGGCGAAAGCCGTTCGCTTTGCCCAGATCCATAGGCTGCGCCTGGTGGTCCGCGGCGGCGGACACAGCTATCTCGGCGCCTCAAACGCACCCGATTCGCTCATGATTTGGACGCGGCGGCTGAATGCGGTCAAGCTCCATGACGCCTTCACGCCCCAGGGTTCGACCCGCTCGCCCGTCCCCGCGGTCAGCATCGGCGCCGGCGCCGTCTGGCTCCATGCCTACCAGGCCGTGACCTCCGACGCCGGGCGTTATGTTCAGGGCGGCGGTTGCACCACCGTCGGCGTCGCCGGCCTCGTCCAGGGCGGCGGCTTCGGCAGCTTCTCCAAGGCGTTCGGCACAGCGGCCGCAAGCCTGTTGGAGGCCGAGGTTGTCACAGCCGACTCGAAGATCCGCATCGCCAATGCGCACCAGGAGCCCGACCTGTTCTTCGCACTGAAGGGCGGGGGCGGGGGAACCTTTGGGGTGATCACGCGGCTGACGCTGGCGACCCATCCGCTCCCCGACACGTTCGGCGCCCTGGTGCTAACGGTCAAAGCCCATTCAGAAGAGGCCTACCGCCGATTACTGGCCAAGTTCGTTGATCTTTACGCCACGCGCCTCTTCAACCCACATTGGGGCGAACAAGTGCAGGCGCGCTCAGACAACCAGCTCAATGTACGGATGGTTTACCAGGGCCTGACCCCGCTGGAGGCGAGGGCCGCCTGGCAGCCATTGATCGATTTCTGCGATGGTGCTTCCAGCGACTACGAGGGTCAGAAGGGTCTGACTGCATTTGGCCTGCCGGCGCGCCATTTTTGGGATGCTGAATTCATGAAGCGCCATGCGCGCTTTGCGATCACACCGGACCCGGAGCCAAACGCCCCCCCGACGGATTTTTGGTGGACGGGGGATGGCGAGCAGGCGGGTGCGTTCTGGAGCGCTTACACCTCCGCCTGGATGCCGGCCTCGCTGCTCCTGCCCGAAAATCGGGTAAAGCTGGTCGACGCCTGGTTCAACGCCAGCCGACGCTGGTCTGTAAGTTTTCACTTCAACAAGGGCCTCGCCGGGGCGCCGCCCGAGGCCCTCGCCGCAACCCAGGATACGGCGACCAATCCGGAGGTCATATCAGCCTTCGCGCTCGCCATCATCGCGTCGTCAAGCGGACCGGCTTTTCCCGGTTTTCCCGCGCCCGACCTTGAGGATGCAGCGACGGCCCGCGGCCGGGTTCAGGCAGCGATGGCGGCGCTGCGCCAAGCCGCGCCAGGCGCAGGAGCCTATGTCAATGAATGCGATTACTTTCAGCCCGACTGGAAGGAGGCCTTCTGGGGTCGCCACTATCCGCGCCTACTCCGCGCCAAGCGCCGATACGATCCATCCGGCCTTTTCTCCGTGCATCACGGCGTCGGCGTCGAGGACTGGAGGCCGGTGGAGACCCAAGCTCGGCGCGCATGAAAAGTGGCCGGGATGACGACCGCTCCCAGCCGCCCTAGCAGGTTTAACCGGGAGCGCCGCCCCCTGCGATCACGATCGCAGACCATTCGAACCGGACCCTGCGTAGGACCCCACGTCCGTCTTACCGCAGCTCCGGTGTAAAGCGCACCGGCAGGCGCCGGATCGCATGAACAAAGGAGTTGGGCGCAATGTCGATGCCGCCCACGTATTCGATGTCGGGAAAGCGCGGAAGCATCTGGCGATATACCTCCTCGAGCTGCAGTTGAGCGACGCGCTTGCCGATGCAGACATGTGGCCCGAAGCCGAACGCTATATGCTTGGAGGCGTTGGGCCGCTCAACGTCCAGCCGATCCGGATCGGGGAACACGTCAGGATCTCGGTTTGCGGCGCCGTAGTACATGATGACCTTCTCACCGGCGGCGATCTTCTGGCCCCGGATTTCGGTGTCGCGGACTGCGGTGCGACGCATGTAAATTACCGGGCTCACCATGCGGATGAACTCCTCCACAGCGTTTGGAAGAAGATCAAGATCGTCGATGAGCTTCTTCTTCTGATCCGCAAACTCGGTGAGCAGTTTCATAGCGCCGGAGATGGTGTTGCGTGTCGTATCATTGCCGGCGAATACGATTAGAAGCCAGGAGCCGTCGAGGTATTCGTCGCGCAGCAGTTCGCCATCGAGCGTGGCGCGGGCGATCGCGGTCATAAGGTCAGGCTGGGGGTCGGCGCGTCGCTTGTGCAGCATATGACGACCGTATTCGAACATCTCGCCGATGGCGTCATTGAACGCCTGAAGGAAAGCTAAGACTTCAGGCGTCATCTCGATCGGCCCGTTACGGCCCGCTGAGACATTTCCGGCGATCTCCAAAAAGTGCATCCAGGTCAGGAACTTCGGGCGGTCGGGCTCAGGAACGCCCAAAATTTCGCAAAGGGTGAAGAGGGGTAGGCGCGAGGACAGGGTCTCGACCAGGTCGCACGCGCCGAGACCCGCCATGTTATCGAGCAGTCGGGTGGTCTCTTCCGCCACCTTCTCCTTCACTCCAGCCAGATACCGCGGGGTAAAATAGGGCATATGTTCCTTGCGCAGCTGCAGGTGCCACGGCGCATCCATATTGATCATGGCGTCGACGGAGGCGCGAAAAAGTAATGGATGACGCATCTCAGGCGGCCCATACGCCATCAGGATCCCGCCCTTCTGCGAGGAGAAGGTGTCCGGATCGCTATCGACCCGCATCACATCGTCATAGCGGGTGAGGGCCCAAAAGCCGGGCTCATTATAAAGAGGTTCCTCCTGCCAGGACACCGGGGCCTGCGCCCGCAGTCGCGCGTAGACCTCGAACGGCTGACCCTGCACAAACTGCATCTGATCCGACAGGGCGGCGCGGTCGATGCGGGGATATATTGGCGCATATAAAGGTCCGCCCGCGGCAGAGGGCGCGTAGGTTTCGCTGAGCAGAAGCATGGGGGTCTCCGTTCAACCCGTTGGGGGCGCGTAAGGCGAACAGGCGCGGGACGGCGCAGGTGAACCCTGCTTTAAGCGCATGAGTTCAAGCTCGCCGCATCAGATGAAGAGGTCGGGTCTGATCCGGTTGGAGCCTGCGGCAGGCTCAGCATACGCCGCTCGGCCATTTCACGGTAGAGCGCCAATATCCGTCGGTCGAGCAGAGCGTCCCCATGGTCCTCGGCCGCCGCGTGCAGCGCGATGAGCCGCCGGCGGAGCTCGGCATTGGCTGCATCGAGGTTGGCCAGGGAATAGTCGCCGTCGGATATCTCCTTGGATGTCGCAAGGGCGCCGCTCAGGCGCCCATCATAGCGGCTGTCCGCACCGGCGAGGAGTTCACGTATGGCCCGGTTCTCCCAAACCCGCACCGACGCGCCTGTCGCGCATTCCTGGGCGGCCAAAGCGTTCACCAGAACAGCGAGCGCCACCTTGCCGGCGAAGAAGGTCCCGAGTTCTTCAGGCGCGGGAGGCGTCGCCAAGGCGGAGACGCAGCCGTGCAGCAGCTCGGGCGCCGTCGGGGTCATGTCCAGCCTTCCACGAGGACCAGCCGCTCCAGTTGCTCGGCGATTATCGCGTCGTGGCGCCGGGCGGGGTAAAGGCCGCTGAAGCCCAGCACCAGGTCGTGCCCGCCCTCGGCGAAGGTTTTGGCCGATGTGGTCCAGATCCCCTGCCCCTTGACGGCGCTAAAAAGCCTCCACCATCCAAACGCCTGAGGGTTGACCTCAAGGCCGCTCTCGGACGTCCAAATTCGGATCGCCTCGTCCTTCGGCACTGCGCCCGCGGCGCGGTTGTCGTCAGAATGGCTCCAGAGCGGATCAAAACACCAAGCCAGATCCTCGAGGGGATCGCCGAGATGGGCCATCTCCCAATCCAGG